>WLWI01000649.1_pt1 | contig 31171 bp, 22 predicted proteins | sample 6701501 | NCBI WGS metagenome assembly WLWI01 (sample SAMN12718690, study PRJNA515312) | sponge metagenome | isolation source: marine sponge | host: Mycale hentscheli | place: New Zealand: South Island, Marlborough, Capsize Point | collected 2014-11-01 | reverse complement strand
GTCGTCTCACTTGTTGATCCGTAACCATCCAGACCTCCTTGAAAGGATCTCTGGCTAGGATACGGAGGGGCGATGAAACCGGGAATTCTAATGGTCGTCAGCTGGATTTATAAATGTCGTTAATCAAGCGCCATCCCCGACCCGCGCTTAGAGGACACCTTGGAGGCGCTGGGGCTGGGAAGTTGGCTGCAGGCTTTGCCGGCGGGCCTGGATACTGTATTGGGGCCCAACGGCGCCGAATTGTCGGCCGGGCAAGCGCAATTGCTGGCCCTGGGCCGGGTTTTCCTCAAAGACCCACAACTGGTCATACTCGACGAAGCCTCGTCGCGGCTCGACCCCGATACTGAAGCGCAGGTGCAACGGGCCATTGGGCGTTTATTGGCGGGGCGCACCGGGCTGGTGGTGGCGCATCGGCTGGAAACCCTGGAGCGGGTCGATGATATTGCCATTCTCGAAAAGGGCCAACTGGTGGAACAGGGACCGGCCAGAGGCTTGCGAGCCGATTCCTCCTCGCGTTTTTACCGCTTGTTGCAAAGCGGAATCGAGGACCATTTGGCATGAACGGCGAACGTATCGTGTTCAAATTGTGGGCTTATCGGCCCGGACTTTGCGCCGCTGCGGGGCTGGCCTGGACGGGGGCGTCCTGCGCCCCCCTGCTCACCGGTTGGATCGAGCGGGAAATTTTCAACCGGTTAAGCGGCCAGGCCGTTATTGGACCGGAGACCAGTGTCTGGGTGTTGGTGGGGTTGCTGTTGGTGGCCCGTATCCTCGAAAGTGCCAGTTTGACGGGTTGGCGGTATATGCACGGCATCTGGGGGAGTACCCTGGAAACGTTGATGCACAAGAATGTCTTTACCTGGCTCTTGGCCAAAGCGCCTGGTCGGGCAAAATTGTCCAGCGGCGAAATCATCAGCCGCTTCGACGACGATATTTGGTATGTCGGCGGCCTGGTCAATGAATGGTACCGCTTGCTGGGCGAAGCGGTATTCGCCGTTGCGGCGCTGTGGATAATGGCGCGCATCGACCCATGGGTCACCCTGGCCACGGCCTTGCCCCTGGCCGCTGTGGCTATCTTGATTCACCGCTGCAATGCCCGCATCGGCGTCTATTTCGACCGCGAGCGCGAAGCCTCCAGCGCTGTCGCTGGTTTTATCGGCGAGTTGTTCGGGGCGGTCCAGGCGGTTAAGCTGGCCACCGCCGAAGAAGGCGTTTTGTCGCGGGTGCAAAAGCTCAACGGGACGCGCCACCGGGCCAATATAAAGGCAGTGGGTTTTAATGCGGTGGTACAGGCTTTGGGCGATAATATCGGCGTTTTGTCGCGGGGTCTGATTCTCTTGTTGGCGGCCCGCTCCATGCACGAGGGGTCGTTTACGGTGGGCGACTTTATGCTCTTTTCTGCCTATTTGGGCCCGGCCCTGGAAATGCCGCGCCGAGTCGGCCGCCTGTTGGCAGCGCGCAAGACGGCGGCGGTATCGCTGCAACGCCTGGAGCAAGTTTTACAAGGGGCGGAGCCCCGATATATTGCCCGGCCTGGGCCGGTGTATTTGCACGGCTCGCTGCCGCCGGTAGACCTGGTGGCCAGACAGCGACAAGACCGCTTGGAGGACCTGGGCGCCGAGGGCCTGGGGTGCGATTTTGGCGGCGGGGTCGGCTTGGCGGAGGTGGATCTGGTCGTGCGCCGCGGCACCTTTACGGTTATCACCGGCCGCGTCGGGGCTGGTAAATCTACCTTGCTGCGGGCTTTGCTGGGACTGCAGCAAGGTAGCCAGGGGACGGTGCGGTGGAACGGTCGGGTTGTGGCCGATCTGGCGACGTTTATGCGGCCTCCGCGCACCGCTTATGTGCCCCAGGTGCCGCGTTTGTTTAGCGACAGCCTCAAGGATAACGTGCTGCTGGGCGTGGACCCCAGCGATTTGCAGGCGGCTCTGCATACGGCGGTGCTGGAGGAGGATTTGCACCAATTGGAAACCGGGGTCGATACCTATGTCGGGCCGCGTGGGGTGCGGCTGTCGGGCGGCCAGGTGCAGCGGGCCGCCGCTGCCCGGGCCTTGGTGCGGGGCGTTGAATTGCTGGTGGTCGACGATATGTCCAGCGCCCTCGACGTGGAGACCGAGCAACGGCTGTGGCAGCGTTTGCGGGAAGCCGGCCCCCCGACTTGTCTGGTGGTATCGCATCGCCGTGCTGTTTTGCGTCGGGCCGATCATATTGTCGTCCTCAAAGAGGGGCGGATAGAGGCGCAGGGGGCTTTGCCTGGGCTTTTGCAGGAGAGTGAAGAAATGCGCCTGCTGTGGCGCGACCAGACGTAGGCACAAAGGAGGAAGTTTGTGGTGCAAATCGACACCTGGGAGGAAGCCACCGCCGGTGAGCTGAGCGATTTTTACAATCGCCAGATTGCCCGCATACCGCTGTGCTTTGCCGTAGCTAGCGACGAATTCCAGCGCGGCTTTGAATATCGGGTCAACCCCTGGCCCAACGAAGAGGGGAAAGACGGCCTGGAAGGGCATAGTCAGCGCCAATTGCTGGTGGCCCGGGAGGGAGGGGAAGTGGTGGGTTTTGCCGATATGGGTCGTCAGCTTGAGGAGAAGGGGCCGGCCTGCGGTCTTATCCGCTGTCTGCTCTACGAGCCCGGCCAGCGGCGCGCCGGTCAGGCTTTGCTGGAAGAAGCGGAAGCGTATTTTCGCGGCCTAGGGCTGGCGCAAGTCAAAGCCTTTACGCAAGGAACCTACCCCTTTTTTCAATTCGGTTACGGGGCCTTAAGCCAGACGCTGGGGCACGTCCACGCTCTCTTCGGAATCAACGGCTATCAGGTGGCTCGCTTTGCCAACGACGGCCTGCCGCAGGGATGGAAGATGTATCGGCGGGCATTGGAGAAAGTCTCCTGCCCGGAGGCCCCCGCAGCAGATATCGAGATAAAAATCCAGCATCCCGCCAGTCGGGGGCAACGGCCCAATCTAGCTGTCGAACTATGCCGCGGTGGCGATTTGTTGGCGGTCGGTTGGTCTTCGGCGGCGGAAAGTCATTGTTTGACGGCGGCGGCCCGGCCGCTATTTATCACCGACGAAATACAGGTGATCCAAAAAGACAATTACGGCCGCGGCTGGGGGCGTTATTTGTTGCTGCGGACCTGGTGGGAAATGCAGCAATTGGGCTATACCCAGGCCTGTCTGGGCTGCAGCCTGGGCAATTACCGCGCCCATTTGTTGTATACCAACCTGGGCTATGAAGTGGTAGACGGCAGCAGCGCCTGGTGTAAAGAGCTGTAGCCGCCGGTCCTGCGCTGGGCAGGACCGGCGGCTATATGGGGACTGCTAGGTGCTGTTGAAGATGACTGGTTGGGACCTGCCGCCCGTCGTGCTGGGCCCAAGTCCTATTGGGCGCTGGCGGCCTGCTGCAACAATTCGACCAATGCGGCGTGGCTCCCTTTTTCGGCCTGGGCCAGGGGCGTGGCCCATTGCTCGTCGTCGGGCAGACCGCTCTGGGCTCCTTGTTCCAAGAGCAATTGGGCGACTTCCAGGTGGCCGTAGCGGGCTGCCAGGGCCAGCGGCGTGGCCTGCAGCGATTCTTCGCGGGCGTCGATATTGGCGCCGGCTTCCAGCAGCAGCTTTATAAAGGGGACTTTCTCGGCATCGGCCCATTTAGAGGTCTCGCCGATGATTCGGTGCAGGATGGTGGCCTGGTCCTGGCCCGTGGCGTTGACGTCGGCGCCGTCTTCGATCATCAGGCGCAAAATTTCCACCTTGTCGGTCAGCTCCTGCCCGGGATCGTCGGTATAGCGCAGCCGCGCCTGGTAGAAGGGGCCGCGAATGGGCGCGCCCATCAGGCCAAACCAGTTGGCCTCGGCCAAATCGTGGCGCAAGCACAGTTTTACCAGGCCGATCCGGCCGCCCATAGCCGCGGCGCCGAGGATTTCTGCGGCCATTTCGGGTTTGAGGTGCAAGGTTTCGGCGGCTACCGCGACGCGGCCGCACATGGCTGCCGCGGTGGCAAAGCTGTGGCCGCCGTAGCAGTAGATCAGGTCGAGGATATCGTCAAAGCCGTTTTCCATGGCGCGCTCGGCGGCCGGGCCGGAGGCAAAGACGTAGGCGTTGGGATCGGCGCCGCATTCCAGGAGCAGTTGGCACAGATCGTAATGGCCGGCTTTGGCGGCTTTCCACAGCGGCTCGCCGGCGTTGTTGTAGACGCCCTCGTCGCCGTGGTCCATGGGGAAGGCGGCGTCGGGGTCGGCGCCAAAGTCGAGCAGCAGACGGGCCATGTCCAGGGCCCCGGTTTCGGCGGCTTGGCGCAGGGGCCGGGTGGCGTATTCCAACAGGGCGGGGTCGCCCTCGGCCAGGGCGCGGGCGGTGGCCGGGTCGGATTGGGGGTTGGCCAGGGTGGAGTCGGCTTCGAGCAAGGCCCGGGCCGCGGCCACGTCGTTGGCTTGCACGGCTTCAATGAGCGGGGTCCAGCGTCCGTTATGGGTGGTTTTGGCTGGGTGCTGGGCGAGGAAGTCCTCGATCAGGGCGACGATCTCGGAGTGCCCCCTATCGCGGGCCAGGGCCAGAGCCGAAGTGGCCTGGCGGTTGGGGTAGACGCCGGTGAGGGGGTTGGCGCCTTTGTCCAGCAGCAGCGCGACAATGGCGCGGTGGCCCTGGCGGGCGGCGAATTGAATGGCCAACTGGTCGTTCTGGCTAATGGGGCGGGTGGCCAGGCCGGGGTTGGCCTGCAACAGCTCTTGCACCCGGGCCAGATCGCCGGCCTGGGCGGCGTTGCACAGCGACACGACGGTGGCGAAGGACTGGTCGTTGGAGGGGGCGTTATTGTGCAGCGTATTTTTGGCCATGGCGAATAAATTCTCCTTAAGTTTTTGCCGCCCTGCACGCAGGCGGTTTTTTACGGTATCGGTGCTGGTGCCCAAAAAGGCGGCCACTTCCCGGTGCGAATACTCCCCCATATAAAAGAGGGTCAGGGCTTCGGCCTGGCGGTCGGGCAGGTCGGCTATGGCCTGGTGCAGTACTTGGCGCATATCGCGCTCCTCGGCTAGGCGGTCGGGGCGGGGCTCCTGGGCGGCTAATTGCGGCACGGAATCAAGCGGTGTGGCGTCGAGACTGGGGCGGCGCCGGGCCATCAGGCATTGGCGGTGCAGAATCTGCCGGAACCAACTGGTAAAAGCCGGGGCCTCGCGCAGTTGGGCCAGCTTGCCGTAGGCCCCTATAAAGGCTTCCTGGGCGGTGTCCTGGGCCAGGTGGAAATCGCCCAATTGGGCGTAGGCGTAACCCACGGCCATATCCTGGAAGCGTTCGACCAGGGAATCGTAGGCCCTGAGCTGGCCCTGTTGGGCGGCTTGGACCAGATCTTCGACGGTGGTCACTGATGGGGGCCGGGGGGGAAAGGGTATAAAGGATTCATAAATGGTCTCCTGAGTAGAGGGTGTATGGCACTATTTTGAAGGCCTTCTACTCTAAGGGATGCAAAGGGGGAGATAGGGTGTACCTACTTCTCCTTTTTTTTAAAAAAATATTTAGCTGGGTAAATAATATAGTAGGGAAGGAAGGGACGGGTTGTGGCGTTTACGGCTGGCGGCGGCCCTGTTGTCGGGATCGAACTGTGAGGGCAACTCGTCCGCGCTCTTGTTCTATCGACCTATCAAGCCGGCCGTTTGGGCAGCCGCACGGTAAAGGTCGTGCCCACGCCCAACTGGCTGGCCACGTCAATGGTCCCCTCCAGCAGGCCCGCCGATTTTTGCGCGATGGCCAACCCCAGGCCGGTGCCTTCCTGCTTGCCGCCGTCGGCTTGGTCGACTTGCTTGAATTCGTCAAAAATATGCGGCAGATCCGCCTCGGCGATGCCGATACCGGTGTCGGCCACGGCCACCTCAACTTGGGCCCCGAGGGAGCGGGCAGTCAGGGAAATAGAGCCCTGGTCGGTGAATTTGACCGCGTTGCTGAGCAAATTCATCACAATGCGCCGCAGGCGGTCGGGGTCGGTGTATAGGACCAGCTCCGGCTCTACCTGGCACTGCAAATCGACGCCGGTTTTGACCATGGGGGAAACGGCGGCAGCGCATTCGTCGACCAGGGGGGCCAGGGGCACTTCCTCGGGATTGATATCGACGCGATCGGCTTCGATTTTGGACAGGTCGAGAATATCGTTGATCAGCGACAGTAAGTGATCGGCACTGGTGCGGATATTCTCCAAATTGCGGTACTGTCGCTCTTCGAGGACCTCTTTGTTTCTTCTCAATAAGATCCGCGTATAGCCGATAATGGCGTTCATCGGGGTGCGCAAATCGTGCGACATGCGGGCTAAAAATTCCGATTTGTGGCGGTTGGCCGTTTGGATCTGGTGATTCTGTTCCAGGGTGCGCTGCGACAATTCTTCCACCTGCAGCAACTGGGCCTGCAAGTTGCGGCTGGTGCGGGCGACGTTGCGGGCCAGGAAGATCGATACCGATATCAGGAAGGCGAGAATGCAGTAGAAGAGGGAATAGTCGAATTGGCGTTCGAGCAGCAACCGGCCAACGGCCAAGATATTGGGGCCAAAGCCCAGGGCAACGATCCAACTGCCGTCGCCCCGGCGCCAACCGCTTATGCCCAAGCGTACGACCTCGGTCAAGAGCAACGCCAGAGCAATTAGATTGGCGGCGGCGAAATAGCTGTAATAGTCGGTGGTCCAGGCGGTCAGGGCGGTGATATCGCCGCCCCAGACCAGGCTGATAAAGAAGAAACCCACCACGGCCCACAGGATGTAGACGGCGCGGACCCCGTAGGTAAAAAAGGAGGACGGGGAAATATGGGCCAATTTGTAGAGCAAGGTGGCCCCACCCAGCAGCAGGCCGACCATTTGCACCGCGACAAACCACATATTGGGGGCGTTGATCTCAAAGGTCGGGCCGCCGTAAAAGGACAATCCGAAGGCCGAGTCCAGGGCGATCAGCACCTCAAAGTAAATTCCGGCGCCCAAGCCGCCGGCGAAAAGGCCGAAATAGAGGTTTTCGCGGGCTTTGGGATAAAACAGGAAGAGGAATAAATGCAGCAGGGCGAAGGTGAACAACGTACCGCTGATAAACATCTGGTAGGCCGTGGCCAGGCGGGTATCCAGGCGCACTTTTTCAATCCGCTGATTGTACAATTCGGTGAGGATGCCCGGGACGTCCTCGTCGGGGATACTTTCGTCGAGCAGGAATAGGTCGCCCAATCGGTCGGCATCGCTGTATTTGCCCGCCCCCGGGCTCCAGGCCACCCAGGTAGCCGAGCCGTCCTCGTCGCGGTCCCACAGCGATAGGTCAAAGCCGATCACGGTCTGGGGCTGGAGCAGGGCCTCGCCGGTTATGCGGCCAATATCGATGCGCCATTCGCTGCGGTAGCCGGTGTTGTGCCAGACCACCTCCACCTGGAAATCGTCCATGCTGCCGGCCCCGTAGACGCCGCGGTTTTGGCCGCGGAAAAAATATTGTACGGGGGCGCTCCACTCCTGGTGCCGTAAGTGGAGATATAATTCACAGCCGTCCTGGCTATTGTAGGTGCCCTGGGGCGGTTGGATGGGCACCAACGAATCGTCCTGGACATCGACGGCGACGTAGAGGATCTGGGCGTCTCTATCAAAGCCGACCATATAATATGCGCGCAGATCATCGCCCGAGGTCAACGGGTCGCCGTCGTGGGCAAAGCGGAGGTCGTAGTGGGTGGCGTCGGCGGGCCAATCGCCCAGGTCGCCGTCGAGGGTGATATCCTGGAGCCGTTGCGCCAGGGCCAGGGTGCCGTTGTGGGCGTTGGCCGGGGCGCTGGCCAACAGAATTATCAGCAACGGCAGCCAGCAGCGGAAGGGTAGTTTTATCACAGCGGTTCTTAGGCTGGAGGAACACGGTCGGTTGTGCAGATCAAATTAGGCAAAAAGGGGGTTATCCCGCAAAGCTAGGCCCGTGTCTATTAGGCACAGGAGTGGAGAATCTCATATCATATAACCAATTAACCAAGAGTCGTTAAGTAACCGTTCCAAAAGGCCTGGGGAATCCATTATGAGATGGTGCCTTTTCATTAGCCTATCCGTCGCCTTAACGGCCCTCCCTGCGACAACGGCGGATTTCTTGTGTGCCGGTTTCCAGGGCACAGAGCTGGCACCGGCTCCGTCGGGAGGGGCGGCCAAGCTCGTTTCAAGCGTTCATACGGGGACTCGACAGGTGCTTGTTGTCTTCGCCCAATTCCGCGGCGAGACGCCTAATCGGGTGGTGCCCCCGGTCTGGGCGGAAACGATATTTGATCCAGAGCTACCGGGCAGTTTCAGCCATTTCTACGAGACTATGTCCTTCGGGCAATTGCAGGTAAGGGGGGACGTGGCGCCCCGAGTGTACACCTCGGCACAAGAAGCCGCCACCTATCTGGCCGACGATTCCACCCAACCGGGTCAGTTCGGCCGCTTTGTCCGGGAGGTCCTCAAGCAGGCCGACCAGGATATTGACTTCTCGCGCTACGACAACGATGGTCCGGACGGCCTGCCTGATTCGGGCGACGACGACGGGCTCGTCGACGCCGTCTTCCTGGTATTGGCTGCGACGCCGACCAACTTCCTGCTAGGGGGGGCCACTGGTGTCTCCAGCCTGGGGCTTTCCGAGGATTTTTCCACAGATGATATCGGCGTGGGGGGACCCATTGGGATTCGTTCCAAGCAAGGTACCGTACAGCGGGGGCGGACCTTTGCCGAGGCCGTTGGCACCATGACCCATGAATACGGTCACGTGCTGGGGCTGCCCGATCTCTTCGACGTGGCCTTTCTCAAACGCGGTGATGCTCCCCCCGCCGAGGATTCAGCCGGCATCGGCCGGTGGGGGCTTATGGGGTGGGGGGCCAATGGCTGGCAGGGCAACGACGGCCCCACAAGTTTTAGCGCCTGGAGTCGCTGGATGCTGGGTTGGGCGCAAACCACTACCATCGGCGCCGATCGGGAGCAGATGCATCTGCCCGAAATAGGCAACGACGGCCAGGTCTATTCGGTCCCCCTTGGACCCGGGGAATTTTTTCTGTTTGAATACCGCCCGGTTGGGACTACCTACTATGACCGTCATATCCCAGCGGGCGGATTATTGATCTGGCATATCGGTTTAGATCCGGACACCGGCGTCCAGCTCATCGACCTGGAATGCGCCGATGGGCGTTGGCAGGATGGCGGCTATCCCGCCGGCACCCGGGCCGATGCCGATGCCGGTGGGGACAATCTCGATTTCTGGGCCCACGAGACGGCCTACACCCGGGCCCACAGCGGTAATCTGGGGGACCAGACCGATCCCTTTGATGGTGTCCGCTTTGCGGCCTTCACCCCCACCACCAACCCCGCCGCCCGTAGCTACGACGGCCAACGGGTGATCCGTGTCGACGATATCCGCATAGCCGACGGGGTGGTGACGGCCCAGGTACAGACCGATCCGCTGGCAGCGCGGATTGTCACCCCGCGGGTGGCCGATGCCGGGGGCGATGGCTTTCTTAGTCCCGGTGAAGAGGGCGCGGTGCAGCTGCGGGTTATCAACGAAGGGGGGCTGGTGGCCCGGGCGGTACGGGTCGTCCTGTCCACCGACGAGCCGCTGGTTGAGATCATCCGTCCCCAAGCCACCTTCGGCGATATAGATGTGGGCCGTTATTCCAGCGAGCCCGGCGGCGGTTTTCCCCGTCTTCGGCTCGACACCGCAGTCGAAGGCAATCCAGTTTTTCAAGTCAGCCTAGAATTGTTTGTCGACGACCAGCTGGTCGAGACCCAAACCATCAGCGTAGACGTGGTGTCGACCTACAAGCTCAGCGGCCGCGTTGCCGATACCCAGGGAGCAGGTCTGTCCCGGGTGGAATTAATCCTGCAAAATTCGCCTGGATTGCCCGGTAGCACCTTCATCCGCCTCCGCACCGATGATGAGGGCTACTTCGAACGCGATCTGCCCCCGGGCACCTATTCCATCACCGTCGAGCGCCCGAATGGGCCCGCGGCGGATCGGCAGCTGCGCCTGTCCGCCGACCGCCATCTGGAATTCTTCCTGCCCGATCTCTACCCAGTAACCGGTGTAGTCCGCAATGCCGAGGGGCACGGACTTAGTGGGGTGGCCCTCCAGGTCCGGGGCGGTACGGGGTTTACCTACGCCAATTCCGGCGGCGATGGACACTATACACTCAATTTACCGGCGGGTATCCATACCCTGGTGGTATCGCGCAATTTTGCCCGTGACGGCGAAATCTATCCAGAGCAGATTGTTGGCGAAATTGTGGTTGACGGCCCTCGACAATACGATCTGGTTCTGCAGCGGGGTGCCATTGTTAGGCTCACCGCCGAGTCTGAGGTGGATAACGGCGTACCTGCTTTGCTGTACGTCCGCCATCCTCTTTTTCTGCGGATTTTCGATATTGGTGCTGAAGGGGCAAGCACCCTCCTTATTCCCAATGTGTACCGTATTCATCCTTTCTCTCGCTTGCCCGAGCCGTATCTATTACCCCCGTCACCTCTCTATTTTGTGGCAGGCGACACGACGATCCAGGTCCCAATCGCCCGCGGCGTCCAGGTGGGTGGCACCCTGCACGATGAAGGTGTCCAACCGCACTTCTCCGCCAATTTGCTGCTGACCCCTTTGGCGGGGGGGCTAGCCGCCACGGCCCGTATTGGTAGCGATGGCGCCTGGGAAGCGCTGCTTATTCCGGGGCGCTATGAAGCCTCCTTTGTTCCGAACGGCGCGGGCAGTACCCCCGCCCAGGTGCTGGGTACGATCGAGGTCGACAGCGACCGTAGGCGCTTTGACTTCACCACCGTAGCGGGGCGTCCAATCGGCGGCCATCTAGCCTCTGTGGCCAATCTCGATGGGCTGAGCATTCTGGCCCATTCGCTACCCGGCGCCTTTCGCAGCTTCAGTCCGATCGAAACCGATGGGTCTTTCCAACTGTCTCTGGTGCCGGGTTCGTACGAGTTTTTCGCCTTGTACGAGGGCGCCTACTGGTCCCTGGGCCAGCGCACAGTTATCCCAGGTGAGCCTGTGGAGCTACACAGTCCTAGTGGGGCGACCGTGGTAGGGCGGGTGCTCGATTCGGCGGGGTCCCCCGCAGCCAACGCATTGGTCTTTTTGGCCGATGATCCGCTGACCCTGACCCAAGCGATGTCGATGGGCCATCACAGCGGCGGCTTGGCGGCGGCGGCAATTACCAACGGCGACGGTCGCTTTGAGTTGACCGTTGCGCCGGGTCCATACGCCCTAGTCGCGCTACCTGGATACGGTCGCGGTTTGGGCTTGGTACGTCATATAACTGCCAGCGGTCAGGACTCCATCGATCTGTCTTTGCCCGAGTCCGGTCCGGCGCACGAGTTATACGGCGATATTTTGCTTGAAGAGGGGACGCCCCGTGGCCAGATACTGCTCTGGTTTTACAATGAAACCGCCGGCACCATCTACGCCGACATCGACGATGCGCCCAATTATCATCTGCGCCTGCCTGCGGGACGTTACCAGGCGCGCGTGGGGATGTTTAGTGCCGCCCGGGGATTTTACCGCCTCGCCAATCCGGGCTTTATCGATTTGGACACCCCCCAACGGTGGGATATCCGCTTAGACCAAACGGCCACCCTTGTAGAGGAAGGGGACGCCTTGCCGTCGAGCTGGGCCGCCCTGGAGCCTAATTATCCCAACCCGTTCAATCCCGCGACCACTATTTCCTATGTTTTGTCCACCCCCGCCCAAGTGGACCTGGTCCTCTACAATGCCCTGGGGCAGGAGATCCGGCGGCTGGTGCAGAGCCTGCAGCCGGCCGGGCATTTTGCCGTCCAATGGGACGGGCGCAATGCTGGCGGCCAGGACATGGCCAGCGGGGTCTACTTCTATCGCTTGGTGGCCAAGGGGGGCGGAACGGACTTTGTCCAAACGAGGAAGTTGGCCCTAATCCGTTGAGCGGTTTGGGTAAAAGGCCCCTCACTCATTTTGTTTTTCTTTTTTTACTAAGAGACAGCTTTTACCCCTTATTTTTTCACTTTGAAAGAGGTCAAACCATGAGCAAACGCAAACAACACACCGCCACCTTCAAAGCCAAAGTCGCCCTGGAGGCGCTCAAAGGAGTAGAAACGGTCAGCCAGTTGGCTAGCCGCTATGGCGTCCACTCCACCCAGATCAGCCACTGGAAACGCCAGTTGCTGGCAGGGGCAGAAGCCTCTTCGCCTCGCCCGGCGGTCGGACGACCCGGGCGAAGCGCTCCAAGCCCAATTGTATGAGCAAATCGGTCTATTACTATCAACCGGCCCCGAATCGGCGGAAACTTGCACCTGATGCGCTTGATTGACGAAGAATTCCTGCGCCACCCCTTTATCGGCTCTCGTCGCCTGTGCGACTATCTGCAGCGGGCGGGCTACTTCATCATTCGCAAGCGGATTCAACGCTTAATGCGCCTGATGGGGCTGGAAGCCGTCTATCCCAAGCTGAAAACCTCGACCGCCCATCCCCAGCACAAGATCTACCCCTATCTCTTGCACCAGGTCGAAGTAGGCTACCCCAACCACGTGTGGTCCACCGACATCACCTATCTTCCGATGCCCACCGGTTTCATGTATCTGGTCGCCATCATGGATTGGTATAGCCGCTATGTCCTGGCCTGTGAACTCTCCAATACCTTGGATGGCTATTTCTGTTTGGACGCCCTTCATCAACGGCCCCATCAAGTGCTGGCCCAACAAACGCCCGCCGAGGTCCACTTTGCACGGCGGTAAAGGTATTTTACCTTTTGTTAAAATAAGCCAGACAGAACGGGAGCCATAGATGGCCAGGCTATTTCTCATCGCGTTGCTGGCGCTCCTGACGGGTTGCGGCGAGCAGACTGCCCGGATGCTGGACGCCCCTGAATCGGGGGATAAGACCAGCCTTTTTGCCGATCCCGGCCTGGAGGCGGCGGTGCGCCAGGCGCTGGACCGCCCAGAGGGCCCTTTGCCCGAGACCCACTTGACGGCCCTGCAACAACTCGACGCGACCGAGCGGGCCATTGTCCGGCTGCAGGGCCTTAGCCGACTCCCGGCGTTGGAGCGTCTCTGGCTGGCGGGCAACCAGATCGAGGACCTCGGCCCCTTAACGGACCTGACCAGGTTGCAGATACTGGATCTGGCCGACAACCGAATCCTGGATCTGGCTCCTCTGACCGATCTGCGGCAATTGACCCATCTCAACCTCGATTTCAACCAGCTCTCGGTCCTGGGACCGCTGGGGCGGCTGCAGCGGCTGACCCTCATAAACCTCAATGCCAACCGGATCCGGGACATTTCGGTGCTGGTGGGGCTGCCCCAATTGCGCTGGGTGGAGTTGGCGGGCAACCCCCTCGACCAAGAGGCCCTCGCCCACCATCTGCCCGATCTGGTGCAGGCCGGCGTGCAGGTCAATTTCTCTCAATCTTTAGACGGGGTCGCCGTCTTCCCCGAGCTGGCCTTGGAACGGCTGATGCGCCAACTGGCGCGCAAAAACCTGGGCCATCTGGTGCAGCGGGACCTGGATAGGATCCAACAGGTGGAGATCACCGCCGCCGATGGGGTCACCGATCTGCGGGGCTTTCACCACCTGGAGAAACTGACCCGGCTGCGGATCGAGCACAGCCGAATCGGCGATTTCGCGCCCTTGGCCGCCTTGCACCAGCTGCACACGCTGGAGATAGTCAGCACCCCGATGGTGGACCTGACGCCGCTGGCGGGGTTGACCGAGTTGCGCCGATTGGTCCTCGAAAACACCGGCGTGTCGGATCTCAGGCCGTTGGCGGCTTTGGCGCGGTTGAGAGAGCTCTGGCTGGCGGGCAACCACATCCGCGATCTGACGCCTTTGGGCGGCCTGACTACCGTGCAGCAACTGGATATTTCCGACAATGGGGTGAGGGATTTAAGCCCGCTGCGGGCCCTGTGGCGTTTGCGGGGGCTCAATATCGCCAGCAACTCAATCACCGAGATCGCCGAGCTGGCTTCTTTACGCCTGCTGGCCGAGTTGAATCTGTCCGGCAACCAAGTCGCCGACCTCGCCCCACTCGCCGAGCTGTCCCTGCGCCAATTGAACAGCGCCAGTAATCAGGTCACCGATCTGGCCCCGCTGTCCAGGCTGTCCAGCCTGCAGAGCCTGGAGGTGTCATTCAACCAGGTAGCCGATCTGGCACCCCTTGCGGGTCTGGCGTTGCAGCAGTTGGATTTCGCCCATAACGAGGTGGTCGATCTAGCGCCGTTGCAGGAGGTGGTCTCTCTGTCCCGGCTGGTCTTCTTCGACAACCAGGTAGCCGATCTGGCGCCCCTTGCGGGTCTGGGAGGGTTGCAGACGCTGAGTCTGGCGCGCAACCGGGTAGCCAATCTGGCGCCGTTGGCCGGGTTGGCGCGCCTACAGGAAGTGCGAGCCGATTCTAACCGCATTGAAGACTTGGCGTCGTTGTTGGGGCTGGAGCGCCTGGAATTTGCCCTCCTCGCCAACAACCCCTTAAGCCAAGAAGCGCTCGACGTGCAAATCCCCGCCCTGCGTCAAGCAGGGGTGGAAGTGGTATTAGACGAATAAAAGGGAGCAAATGCCTACACAAGCCTATCATGCGGGACGGTAAAAGCTGTCTTATTTTTTCGCAAAATTGGTCTTGACAAAGGGGTCCACCTTACATGACAGGCCGAAAAAGAGCCCTCTTAGAGCTCAATCTTGCTACGTTGATGTTCGGCTTTATGGGGCCACTGGGAAAATCGATTTCCCTAACCCCACTGCCAATCACTTTCTGGAGAGCAACCTCTGCGGCACTATTTTTGTTTCTTATTGGAAGACGAATAAAAGGCCATTCGAGTATAAAGAGCAGAAAGGATCTGCTTACCTTCTTGGCAATTGCTGTTTTCATAGCTCTTCAGTCGATCCTTTTTTTTCGGTCGGTTCAGGCTTCCACCGTTGCAATTGCCGTCATAACCATCTACACCTATCCGATCTTGATGGTATTTCTTGAGAGTTGGCTCTTTGGGGGGCGGATCAGACTACAGGATATTGGCAGTGCGGTCATGGTGTTAGTTGGGATCTTCTGTATAACCCCAGAGCGCGATTTCTCGAATGCAACGTTCCAAGGTGTTGTCTTTGGTGTGCTGGCAGGGCTCACGGTGCCAGTTATTATTTTGACGAGGAGGAAGTTCCTGGTGGGCAGGTACACTAGTTGGGACATAACGGCCTATGAGTTCGGTTTTGTGGGCCTGATTCTATTCCCAATCATGGTTTTCACTAAGAACTTCAGTCCTCTCCCGGGCCCTGATAACATTGTCTACCTATTGTTCCTGGGATTATTTGCCACTGGTCTAGGACGGATGCTGCTGGTGAAGAGCCAGGTTCATCTATCCGGAAAAACCGTGGGTTTGACTATAACGCTCGAAGTCCTGTATGGAATCGCTTTTGCCCTCGTATTGCTGTCAGAGATCCCCACACAGCGAGAGATGCTTGGTGGCTTGATCGTCCTGGCCGTAGTTCTATTCGAGACGCTGAGAGGTCGGAAGGAAGCCTAATTCAGGAGGCAAGACTATCGTCTCCTGGCCCGCTCGCATTGAGTGCGCACTGCGCACGGCCATACCCGCTGCGTCGCTGACGTTCCTTGGCCCTGGCGGGCAATGGCTATACGCCATTGGGGTATCACCGGCCGTTAGCGGCAATACAATCAACTGATTAAATCTGGTCCGTAAGAGGGGTGAATGGCTAATACAGATGAAGTTCAGCTTCGCGCCGCGACTGAGGAGGACGTTCTGGCCCTCATAGATATAGCACGAAAGGCGTTCCTCTTTGCTTTTTGGGAGTTGTCACCTATCCAAGTACTACGCGACTGGGTCGCCGATGATTTTGAAGGGCGGTGCTATCCAGAGCGATGGCCTCGGATGATCGTCGCTACGGTGTGTGGTAAGCCGGTCGGGCTTGTCGAGCCTGTGGACGACCATATTAGTGGGCTATGGATCCATCCCCATTATCATCGGCAGGGGATTGGCACTCAGCTTCTCCAGGCTGGAGAAGAGGTGGTGCGTCAGCACGGCCACTCTAAAGTATGGCTAATGGTTTCATGTTTTAACGCTGGGGCGCCGATGTTTTATAGGGCGCTTGGTTATCATAAAGTTGGTGTTGAGACAGAGATCCTCTCTACGGGAATCGAGGAGGATTTGACAAGATTTGAGCGCGACTTATGAAGGAGGGGTAGTCTGAGATGAAAGCCAAACAGATCCAAGCATACTTCCACAAGACAGGGCCCTGGGTGAACTGGAAGAGTACCACCGACATCTTCACTGCAGGGAGTGGTGAGAAGGAGATTGAACGAGTCCGAGTAGCCTGGAAGCCGACCTGGATAGCGCTGCGGCAGGCAGTGGACGATGGCATAGATTTGTTCATCAGTCACGAGTCCATTGGTGCAAAGGCCCGGAATGGATCGATGCAGATGGATGCAGCCTTCATGCTCGATGATGAGAGGGAGGTCTTCTCTTGGCTTGGGGAGAGTGGGCTGGCGGTCTACCGCTGCCATGACTATCTGGATGTGGTGGCAGAATTCGGCGTTCGCGCATCCTGGCAACGAGGTCTCCAGCTTGGCGACAACATCATTGCCGAGAATGAATACCTCGTTGTCAGCGAGATAGCGGAATTGCGACTTGAGGACTTGGCCAGGAAAGTGCTGCGGCACTGCCGAGAGCTGGGCCAAACATCCTTGCAAATGCTAGGGGATCCAAAACAGCTGGTTTCACGAGTGGGAACTGGAACCGGTATGATTTGCGATCCAGGTGGATACCGGCAAATGGGTGCGGATGTGGGCATTTGTGTGGATGATGCAATGAATTTCGTGCGAGATGGGGAATTGCTGAAAGCGATAGGGTTTCCAATTCTCGTTGTCAATCACGGAGTGGCAGAAGAGTGGGGCATGGTGAATTTGGCTCAGCATCTGCAAGGAATTTTCCCAGATCTTCAGATTGATCACCTGCCACAACAGTGTCTCTATCAGACTGTAACGGCCTGACGGCCTAGAAGGGAAACCCGCCAGGTCGTCTGCTACTTCATGGCCGTCTAATGAAGTTCCTGGTGCCGATGATTAAAACCAAATCGGGCATGGTCTGATAGGCCAGATTGTGGTACGTGCAAAAGAGTGCTCTCCCCGATCCGAGCGAGTCGGGGAGAGCACTCTTTTTTCAGGTTTGGAGGGAATCTGACGCGAATTAGCGGGGCCAAGCAGTAAGGGGGCGCCGGTTCAGGTACCGCTTACTCGGATTTTGCCCCCTGTGGGTTGAGCAGTTCCAATAGCGCCCACACCGGATCGTGGTCTGAAGCTGTATAGTGCGTGGGCTTGCCCACCTTGAGCAACCGCCAGCGATCTTTGGGGCGGTACATGATATGATCGATCTCATCCAAAATTTGCCCGTCGCTATCCCTCACATAAACAAACCCGGCCTGCTCGTAATGCTGCATGGCAATATCACCGGGGCGAGAATTGAAGTCGCCGAGGATGACCATGGGAATATCCGCAGGGCCGCCGCTGTCAATCCAGGCAACCATCTCCTTTGCCTGGTGGGCGGCAAAGGGATCGTTCTCGTGCGCCAAATGAGTGGTCAGGATTCGGACCCGCTCCCCGGCCATGGTGATGTCTATTTCAATGGCGGATCGGTCCTCCCCCTCTGGCTCCTCCACCCAGAACAATCTGTGATTTAGTGGCGGATAATTGGCCAGCAGGCCTTCTCCGTAGTCCCCATCGCGCCATCCTTTGAGGGCGGGGGCGAAGAGAGCGTGCATATTGGTTTGTTTGCCCAGATAAGCGATAACGTCAACACCCTTTGAGCGTTCGTTGGCCCGGTCTACCTCCTGGTGGCCCGAGATATCTGGGTCAATCTCGTTGATCACGGTGGCCAGTGAGTCGTAGCCCCCAGGCCTTTCGGCATTGTGGTAGCCCCACAGATTGTAGGACAGGAACTTTACCTGCGCCGGATACTGGGCCCATACCACTGTGTGGGCCAGAGTCAGGACAGCGACAAGCCAAAGAAACCGCTGGCTTGGGAGAAGCGGCGCGTAAACAGTTGTGTCCTTCAGTGTCGACATATAGGATACTCCGGGATTATTCGCCCGTCTGGCGAAAGGTGACAATTACCGCAGGGTGGTCGGAGGGCCATTTCACTGGATGCCACCGGTACATGTGGGCGTCAATGGGGCGAAAACCACCCCCTTTGTAGTAGACCCGATCTATCCGGCGGCCCTCTTCGGACCGCACCCGTGAGTGAAGTTGGCGGTAGGCGTCGATCAGCCCTTGGTCCTCAAGCTCTTTGCTTACCGGCCATTCCACCGCCAGGCCGCCGTGTCGATCGGCCGTGGCCTCGGTCCAGTCGAGGTGGGAGTAGCTATTCCAATCGCCGGAGACAAAGACCGGCACTTTATCGGCGGCGTCCAGGGCCGGGGAAATTTGGCGCAGAATCTCCTTGGTCTGCTCGTAGCGCGGCAGCGGTGGATACTCCCAGTCGGCGCCGGCTATTTTCTCGCCGTCGATCAATTGCTGGGCCGTTACGTCTGGGGCCCGCCACGGTCTGCGGGGGCGGGTGGACTGATAGTTGTTCCACACCGTGTAGAAGGCGATCTCCTGGTCCGGATTGATGCCGATATAGGCTCCGCCGCTCATGAAAGGCTTGAAGACGCGGTGGACGGTGTTGATCGGAAAACGGCTCATGATGGAGTGGTTGGAATTGTCGTCGGCACTCATCGAGCTGCGCAGGTAGAAGTAGTAGTCGAGGGAATCGGCGATGATGGCGCCGGCCCCGTACGTCTCCTGCATGGCGATGATATCGGCGCCACTTTCGCGGATGATATCGATGGTGCGTTCGACGCCGACACTTTCCCCGTGCGATTTGCCGCCGTGCCAGATATTGAAGGTCATCACCTTTAGATCGTCGTCGTCCAGGACCGGCTCCACGACCCGAGTTTGGGCGATGGTCTCGTAGCTGGCTTTGAGCTGATCGCCCGCCACGACCCGGTCCCACAGGCGGACTTCATCGATGCGGCCGGTGAAACTCTCGCGTTCGCCGTGCCAACGGGCCAGAATGCCGCCGACGACGGTATGGGTGGAATCGGCGATCTGGCTGAGCCAACCGGTGTCGTAAATGGCGACGTTGCGGCCGTCGTAGTAAAGGCGTGCCTCATTTTGGGTGCGATCCAGCGTGAAAGCGAGTTGGTGCCAGCGACCATCGTTGATGGGTTGTCGCTGGGGCGTGGCCTGGTAGGAATAGCTGGGATTATCTCGGTCGATGCCGCGGAACATCATCCCCACCGTAGTGGCGGCTTTCTTCTTGGGGCCCTCTTCTTCGTGGTGGGCGGGGCCGAGGATTTGCCATTCCCAACTGCCGTTGGCCTGCGAGCGGATCGCCCACCCTCTGGTCTGGTTGGTGGTGCCGCGCCAGCCGCTGAAGCCGTCCATGCTGCTGACGATACGGTTGTCGTCTACCGTGCCTGGATCCATCTGCACCCAGACCTCTACAGAGAGATCGCCGTCCCCTTTGAGGGCTTCCACCTGGCCCAGGTCGACGGGGTAGCGGTTTACCGCAGCCCCCGTCAGATCGAGGCTGCGGCCGACGACGCCGTCGTCGAAAGACCCGGGTTTAGCGGTCGTGACCGATCCGCGGCCTTGGCCCGTATTGGTCAGGTTGCCTTCGAATGATAGATGGACGAGGGGGGACTCGGTGGCTTGGGCCAGCCCGACCGCCAATACAGTAAGGACGAGCAAGAGGGGGATGGTGCAGGTACCCGAAGGAAGCGAAGGGGAGGGCATAGTCAATGCTTTCGTTGGGATCAAGGAGGAGTTGTTGTCGCTACAAAATACCTATTTATTGGGCACCGGCCGGAGGTATACCAATCTGGTTGGGCCATAGGGCAGAGTCAACAGGCGGGTCGAGTCGAAAGCTAGCCCAGGGGGAAATTAGGTCCGGTTACGGCGCTTTCAGGCCCGCTTCAAGATAGCGGCGGAAATGCTCTAAATTGGGTGTGGTGAGGGCAGGGTCTTTGGCGCGTTCGTCGTAGCGCCGCACTTGCACGGCGTCTTTGTAGTGCGGGTTCTTTTCGAAGGCTTTGGCCTGGGCAGGGGTAAAGGGGCCGCCCTGGAGTTCGAGGCTTTTGACCGAGACGGGGGACAGTTCACCAAAGTAGGAATCTTCGGTGGCGCACAGGTAGCGTTTGGCGGCGACGTGGAGTTTTCCCGGTTCGGTGACCGCCGCTTCAAAGTGTTGTTCGAGGAATCGGGCCCCGACCAATTCGTGGCGTCCGTCTGCTTCTCGGTCGATGGAATCTTCCGATTCGTCCATCACGTGGCCGTAGTCGTGCAATAAGGCGGCGGCGATGAGGGTGTCCGATTGGCCTTCTTGCTCGGCGAAATGGGCGGCTTGTAAGGCGTGCTGGGATTGGGTGACGACTTCGCCGCCGTCGTAGAGGGCGTTGCCGTTGCGGTGGAAAGTATCGAGTATTTGGTCGATGATAGTCATAGGTCCGGATCCGGGGTTGCTGTTGAGGGGGCTGGCGAATGGTCGCTATAGCTAAGCTAGATTGATAGGATAAGGAAACACAAAAGTCAATGAACAAGGACAACCACCAGCCGGTGTGGAAAATTTCCGCGTTTCGGCGCATCCTGCTGGGCACCGTGGCGATGACGGTGGCGATGCAGGCCGAGCGCTTGGCGGTGAGCTGGTTCGTGCTGGTGCAGACGGACTCGGTTTTCTTGACGGCGGCCTCCTTTGCCATTCGCAAGATACCCAGCAGTCTGATCGCGCCGTTGGCCGGTGATCTTTGCGACCGCCTGCCGCCCAGTTGGGTGCTGGTGGCCGCGACGTTGTACAAAGCGATCATTGTCTTGCTGATGGGGTGGTTGAGTCTAAGCGATTTTGAGCAGCTCTGGGCGGTGTTCGCGCTGGCTGCTCTCAGCGGTATCGGCCGCTCTTTCGAAACGCCCGCTACCCAAAGGTTAATCACCGATACGGTTCCAAGAGGGATGATCCTGCAGGGGGTGGCCCTGCAAGGGACGGCGATGCGGGCTATCGGTGCCTTTGGGAGCTTGGCAAGCGGGTTTGCCATCCATGCCATTGGCGCCCCCGCTGTGCTTTTTGCCGGAGTTGGGGCGCTTGTAGTTGGGGCGGCGATTATCGGCACCTTACCAGCGACCCGACCGCCTCAGAGCATCCAACAGTCTGCCGGACTTGCCATGTTATGGGAATCGCTCAGGGGATTGAAGTGGCTGCTGGGACGGCCCGTGGTGGGCAGCCTGTTGTGGGCAGCCTTTGTCGTTGAGATGTTCGGTTTTGCCTATAGCGCCCTATTGCCGTCGGTGGCGCACAATGTGCTGCACTTGGGGGCAGATGGCTTGGGCCAGCTCACCTTTGCTGCCGGCCTGGGGTCGATGGTCGGGGTGGCCGTGCTGACAGCGGCCAGTGCATTTCCGCGCAAGGGGCTGCTATTTATTGGGATCACTGTGGCCTACGGCGTTTTTATCGCGGCTTTTGCCGCTTCGGACCTTTTTCTGCTGTCCCTGTTGCTGGTGGCCGGGGTGGGCGCGGGGGCCGGGATGTTCGATACCATGCAGATGACCCTGCTGCAGCAGAATGTCCCCGATCAGGCGCGGGGGCGGGCGATTGGCGGGTGGGTATTTGCCATCAATTTTGCCTGGATCGGCCAGATGCTGCTGGGCTATGTCGCCGAGTTGGTTGGGGTAGAGTGGGCTCTTGGCGGGGCCGGGGGACTAGTGCTACTCACCGGGCTTGCGGCGTTTCTGGTTGCGCCTGGGTTGCGGCGTGTTTGAGTCGTCTAATACCAAATTGACCTCAAAATGTCCGGATGTTTCCCGCCGCTACCCAAGGACCGCCTGCCGAACATCCGGACATCTCCACATCAAATTGGTCTAAATACAACCAATTACCTCCTTCAATCTACCCGCTATAGGGCCCCTCAGGCCCTTGCAACTGGGTCATTAAAGCGCTGGCCTCGGCGGCAATTTTATCCAGCTCGTCGGGGGTAAATGACCAGGTATAGATCGTCTCGGGCTGGGTGAAATAGATCTCGGCCCGGTACTGGTCCTGCTGTGGGTGCTTGTACTGCAGGGCCAGGGCGTAGAGGCCCAACTGCAGGCGGTGGCGGTGGGCTTGGGTCTCGATATCGGCGGCCTCCACCCGGCCGGTCTTGAAATCGACTAGATACCAACCGGCTTCATCCTGGGCAAGGCGGTCGATGACCCCTTCCACCTGGCCGGGTCCCAGATCCAGGGTAAAGGGGCGCTCGGCACGGACAATGGGGTCCAGGGCCAGGCGGTGGGCCAGGGGCGAGGCGGCAAAGCGCTGTAATAGGTTGATAAGTTCCTTCCTACAGCGGCTTTCTTCTTGCGGATCTAGGAAACCGGTCTGGAGCAGCAATTGGTCGAGTTGCCGGGGCCAGCGGTCTGGGGCTTGGTGGGCCAGATTGGCGAGGGCGGCGTGGGCCAGTTCGCCCAAACGCAGGGCAGCCCGGCGGTTCTCTTGGGCCGGGTCGAAACCGCCGGCGGGCAGGCCCAGGATATACTGGGCATGGTATTCTGCTGGATTTTCGGCGAATAGCGCCAATTGAGTGGCGGCAAAGCGGCTGGGCGGGGCTGGAACCGGGGGCGGAGCGGGGGCGGTCGCGGGCACGGCGGGCAGGCCATCGGGCCACAGATCCTCGTAGGCGTGCCGCCCCGCAGTCGGGGTGGCGCGCCCGGCGGGGATTTTTTCTGGGTCCGAATGAATGGCAACCCTCCAGGTTTGGCCGTCCTGGTTGTAATCGATATGGCCTTGGGCCAAATGCTGGGGGCCCAGTTCCATCCCTGTGCAGACCCAGCTGAGGCGGTCGCGGGCGCTGTCGAGGGAGCCCGAGCCTTCGAGGTTGGCCGCTTGTAGCCGCCCGGCCAACAGCAAATGGTCGCGGGCTCGGGTGGCGGCCACGTAAAAGAGCCGCTTTTCCTCGGCCACCACCTGGCGCTGGTAGCGCTGGTCGATCAGGCCGCGGACAAAGGAGGGGCGGCGGCGGTAGTCTTCGTCCGGGTCCAGCACCGAAAGGCCGAGGCCAAAGTCGGGGTCTATAAGGACGGCTTGGGTGGCGTGCATATTAAAGCCGGCGTCGAGGTCGGGGACGCAGACGATGGGAAATTCGAGGCCCTTGGAGGCGTGTACGGTCAGCACTTGGACGGCGGCGCTGGCGCTGGGGTCCAAGGGGGCTTCGCCCTCTTTTTCTTCCTCTTCGATAAGCACGTCGAGGTGTGCGACAAAATCGAGCAAGGCACTGGGGCCGCCGGACTGGAAGGCGCGGGCGCGGTCGAGAAATTTGTCGATATTTGCCCGGGTTTGCGGGCCCCGCTCGCCCCAGCCGAGAAAGCCCCAGGCCCCGGTGTCCTCCAATACGGCGTGGAGCAATTCGGCCAAGGGGACCCGGTCGACCAGGCGGCCCCAGCGGCTCAAGAGAGCCCGGGCTTGGAGCACGGCCTGCTGGTCGGGGCCGGGCAAGGTGTCGGCTTCGATGCCGTCGAGTTTGGCCCGCAGCGTCGTCCCTGTCTTTTGCGCCAGGGCGTAGAGGCCATCGTCCGACAGGCCCAGGTAGGGGCTGCGCAGGGCGCCCAACAGGGCCATATCGTCGTGCGGGTTGACCAGGACGCGGAGGATATTGGCCAGGTCGTAGATTTCCTGGCGCTGGTAAAACCCCAGTCCGCCGACTACCTGAAAGGGGATGCGCAGGCGGCGCAGGGCTTGTTCGTAGAGGGGCAAAAAGCGGCGGCGTCGCAACAGGATCGCCATATCGCCGGGCCGCGGCGGGCGCAACTGGTCGCCTTCACTGACGGACAACTCGTCGCTGTCGAGCAGGCGGCGCAGACGGCGGGCGATTAAATCGGCCTCGCGCTGGACCTGGTCGCTGTCCTCGGCCTCCTCGTTGGGGGGCACCAGCAAGAGCTCTACCGTGCCGGGGGTGGGAGCCGGGTCGCGGCGACATACCAGGGGGTCGTAGGCTACCTGGAAGGGCTCGTGTTCGAGGGCCCGCATAAATTGCGGGAAGAGGAAATTGACCCAGTGCACCGGCCCGGGCAGGGTGCGGAAATTTTCCGCCATCGACAGGTCGCCGGCCTTTTCCTGAGGGGCGCTGTCGAGGGGGCTGGCGCTTTCATCGAAAAATTCGTTGGCGGCCACGCCGTGGTCGCGGTTGGCTTTGACCAGGCTTTCCTTGACCTGGGCAAAGACGGTGACATCGGCGTCGCGGAAGCCGTAGATAGATTGCTTGGGGTCGCCGACGATAAAGAGCTTGTCGGCGGCCAGCTCCTGGCCCTGGGAGACCAGGGGGCGAATAAGGGCCCATTGCTGCAGGTCGGTATCCTGGAATTCGTCGACCATGGCAAAGCGATACTGGGCCGCCAGGCGCTGGGCCACCAGGCCGTCTTCGGCTTCGAGCAGGCGCCGGCAGCGATCCTGTAAATCGTCGAAATCGAGTTGGGCGCCGTGGCCTTTGAGGGCCTGGTAGCTGGTCTCGACTTGGACAAAGACCTGGGACAGGGCGCCGACCAGTTCGGCGGCGCGCCCGTCGCGCGGCAAGGGCACCCGAGTCAGTTGCTCGTAATGCGGGGCCAATAAGGCCCCCACCTCGGTCAGGCTTTCGCGAAAGCGCGCCAGATCCTCGGTGGCCCAATTGGCTTTGTTGCCCAGGCTGGCCTTATAGGGCTGGCCGGTGGCGGTGGTGAGGCCGCGGGCCAATTGGGGCAGGGATTGGGCGGCCTGTTCAAGGTTTGGATTGTCGAGCAGTTGTTGCAGGGGCTCGCGGATCTGCTCCAGGCGCTTGGCGGCGGTGTCCTTGTCGGCGTTTTTGTGCGGGGCCAGCTTGCCCAGTACAGCCAATAACGGCAGGGTCTGGCCGTCGTCCAGTAAACCCTGGCAGATGGGGTGCAGGGATTGGCGGGCCTGCTCGTGCCAGCCGGTGAGGATTTCTTCGGGGCTCTGCGACAAATAGCGCTGGGCCCAACTCAGGCCCAAGCCGCGGCGGCCCATGAGGGTGTCGAGGGCCTGTTCTATATAGCGGCGGTCCCATTCCTGCAACATCCGCCGCAGGGCCTGCTTGGTGGGGTCTTCGTCGGGGCGCAGGGCCGCCTGTTCCAGGGTGCCGGCCACGGCGCGGCGTCTGAGGAGGGTGGCGTCGACTTCTTCGAGGACGGCGAAATTGGGGTCGACGCTGGCTTCGAGGGGGTATTCGCGCAGGAGGGCGGCGCAAAAGGCGTGGATGGTGGAAATGCGGGCGCCTAACAGATCCTGTTGGATGGCGGCCAGGCGGTCGCGGCGGTCGCTGTTTTCTTCGCCGGCCATGGCCTGGCCCAGGCGCAGGGCGACCCGGTCGCGCATTTCGGCGGCGGCCTTTTGGGTAAAGGTGATGGCCAGGACCTGGCGCAGCGAAATTTCCGGGTGGTCCAGCAGCAGTTGGATATAGCGTTCGACCAGGGTGGCGGTTTTGCCCGAGCCGGCCGAGGCGGTAACGGCGATATTGCGGCGGCTATCGAGGGCCTTGAGCTGGGCCGGAGTTAGGGGGAAAGGGCGGTTCACGAGATAGACAGGGCCCGCATCCGCGGCGGGTCTATGCGGCAGGTCTGGCGGAAATTGCAATAGGTACAGGTTTTTTCCGGGGCCTGGCGGGTGGGGTGGAAGCGGCCTTGGCGTAGGGCGCGGACGTAGCGCAGGATATAGGTTTGGGCCTGGTCCAGGGCGGCGCGGAATTCCTCGTGTTCGACGGTGCGGGCCCGGGTCTGGTAGATTTGGCCGCGATAAGACTTATCGGCGAAGAGCCCTTTTTTGCCGCAATTTTCCAAATCGCGCAATTGGTAATAGGCCCCGGCCACACCGGTAGTAAGGCCCTGGTCGCCCAGGAGCTTTTCGGCGGCCAATAAATAGACCGGCAATTGCAGGCTGGTGCCGGCGCGAATATCGGCTAGGCCGGTGGGGACGCCGCCGCTTTTGTAGTCGAGGACGACGAATTGGCCGTTAGGGGCCCGGTCTATACGGTCTATTTTACCCCAAATCCGTACCGCTGTATCGGTTTCTGGGTCGATTAGTTCAAGGGGCAGCAAGGGCGAGTGCGGGTCCTGCGGTCCACTGTCGGGATAGGAGCCAAAGCCCAGTTCGAAAAAGGTTGGCTGGGTATGGGTTTTTTCTTCGCCTTCCAACTGCAAAAAGCGGTCGAGCAGACCCTGGCGGGTGCCCGGCTCGTCGGTGCCGACCAGGCGTTCGAGTTCGCGCTCCCAGAAAAAGCCGGCCAGGCCCATATCCTGGGCTTCTTCTCTGGCCAGCCGGCGAATCTGTTGCAGGGCCTGGGGGCGTTCGGCGGCCGTGGGGGCGCCCTGGTCCTGACGCTCGGTGTAAAAGCGGTAGAGGATGCGGTGCAGCAAATTGCCTCGCTCCATGGGCTCGCGGTCTTCCTCCGGGTCGGGGAGGGGGGCAATACCCAGGACGCGGTCGGCGAAAAAGAGAAAAGGGCAGCGGGCGTAGCTCTCTAACTGGGTAATGGAGAAAGGGTGGTGGGCTCCGTAGCGGCGCCCGAGGGCCTGGCGAATATCGGCCTGGTCGAGGACGCCGTCGTAGGGGCCCAAATGATCGGTGCGACTGCGTGCCTGGGCCAGGTCTAAGCCGCGCACCAGGCGGACTAGGTCGGGACGGGGGCCGGCTTGGCGGACGCAATCGACGGCGTCCTGGGCTTGGGGGGCATCGGCAGGACCCGCCAGCAGATCGCCCAGGTGAATATGTTGGGCGGCGCGGGTGGTCTGGCCTGCGGGCAGGTCCGGGGCCTTGGTGGCAGGCAGCGATTGCAAAAACGACGAGGGTGCCAGGGGCTGCCCGCCGTCGTGGCTGGGGTGGAATAGGTATAGGGCTTGGTCGGCTAGGGCAGCGGTTTGGTCGAATAGGTGCCGGTCCCGGGTCAGATAGTCGTCGCTGGAAGCCAGGCCCAGAGCGCGGCGCTGACCTTCGTCGAGGAAAATATCGGCCGGCGGCAAACGCGGAAATTCGCCTTCGACCAGACCGCCGACCAGGACATAGGGGCAGGGCAGGTCGGCGCAGGCTTGCAATTCCGCCACCATAACGCCGCTTTCGCCTGGGACCTGGTAGCGGGCCTGGTGCAAGCCGGCGCGCAATAGGTCGGTCGCTTCGCGCGGGGTAAAACGCTGTTGCCGCAGCCCCGGGGTGGCCAATTCGTCGAGCAGGCGGTAGAATCGGGCCAGAGCACGGGCATCGGCGGCAACACGCTGAGGGCCCCATTCAGGCCAGTGATCGGGGAGCAGGCCGGCGGCTAGGTCCAACTGGTCCAAGGCGGTGCGCAGGCGGCGGGCAAAGGTGGCCAGGGGGAGGCGCTTTTCCAAGGGGGCCAAACAGTCGAACAGGGCCTGCAGACCTTGTTGCAAGCGGTCGAGCTGGTCGCGCTCTTGGCGGGCCCAGTCCAGGCGTTTTTCGGGGTTTTCGTCTTCGTCGCCCAGCCACTGCCCCTCGTCGAGTTGGGCCAGGTCGCGGTCGAGTTGCTGGCGGCGCTGGTCCAAGGCCGCCAACCAGGCGCGGCGGCCGTTGAGCCGGGACAGGGGGCGGGCCCAGGTATCCAGATCGGCGGCGGCCAGGGTTTGCGGGCCCTGGGGACCGGCAAAACTGAGCTGCAGGTAGGGTGAGGACAAGATCCGCAAGAGGGCCGGGCGGGCGTAGTTTTCCAGCACGGCGTCGATAACGGTCATTACGGCGGCGGCCACCGGCGCGCTGGCCAGGGGACGGCCGCCCAACACCTGGACGGGCAGACCATAGCGGGGGAAGACCTCGGCCACCAGGGGCAGATAGGTTTGCCCCTGGCGGAAGCCGACCAGGAATTGCTCCCAGGTGGCGCCCGTGCTCTGCTGCAGGTGGCAGATAGTAGCGGCCATGGCCTGCACTTCGTCGAGGCGGTCGGTGCCCTGGTGGATATAGACCGGGGTGGTGGTTGATGCTGGGGCGATGGCCTGGATGGTAAAATTGCCTTTGGCTAGCTCTGGCGGGGTGTCGCCAGCCAGGGCGATAACGCTTTCTGGCAACAAGTCGGCCAGGCGCAGACACAGCTGTTGGAGGGCCGGTTGGTAGCCCTGATAATGCGCCACCAGCAGTAGATCGACCCCGGCAAAGCGGTCGGCCCAGGCGACTGCGTCAAAATTGGCGGCTAGGCTGTGCAGCAGGCCGGGGCGGTCAATCCAGTGCGGCTCCAGGCGTTGCTGATAGCCATGGTAGGCGGCTTCGAGGGCGCGGCGCTTGCGCTGGGGCATATCCATTTTTTCGAGGCGGAGGCCCACTTTTTTGGGATCAATGCCGACTTGGCGCCACTCCTCAAGTAGGCGGCTCAGATTTTGCGCCAGGCCGGAAAACGGGGCTTGTTCGGTAGGGCGAAAATAGGCGCCGGCCGGACCGGTGCCTTTGAGGACATCTTCGGTTAAGGCGCGCCCGGCCCCGGGGGGCAGTAGGGCCCGTTGGCCCAGGGGCAACAGGTGCTGCAAAAGAGATTCCGGGTCGAATAAGAAGGGCGCCATTAGCAGGGGGCCGGTACCTGCCTGCAGTAAATGCTGGCGGGCCTGGTCTACCTGGGGGCGCCCCGGTAGCACTAGTAGGAACGATTCGCCCTGCCCTGCCTGCAGGCGCTGGCAAGCCCGGTCTAACAGAGGGTTGGTGATATTGCTGTGAGAGGGGCCTTGTAGGAGGGTGATCTTACCCATCGTCGGGACGGCGGGCAGCAAAGGCAACGTCGTCGCCAAAGTGATATAAGAGGTGGAAATGGAGGCAATCGTCCTGCAGCCAGGCCAGGCCGGCGCCGTTGACCAGCTCGGCCCCGTCCATGCCTTCAAAGCTGAAGACGATGGGTCCCTGGTCTTGGAGGCGGCCGTCTATATGGCCGCGACGGGGGCCCAATTGGTATTCGCCTTCGAGCCGTTGCTGGCGCAAGCGCAGGCGGATATAGGGGGCGCCCTGGCTCGACAGGTAGTCGGCGTCTAAGGTTGGGCTGGTTATTTGGGTCCAGGTGCCGGTGAAGGCGTTCACGGGCTAAGTCCAGGGTGCGAAGTGGGCGCTGCTGTGGTGCGCCCCTTGGGGGGCGGCTTCCAGGCAGGCAGTGCGTCGCAGACCGCGCATCCGAAGGATGCTAGCGAACTCGGGGCCTGCAGCCCCTCAGACAACACTGCCTTCCAGCCACCCCCCAAGGGGCTAGGCAAATGAGGCGCAATAAAAACTAGGCAAATGACCCAAGAAACCAGCGGCTTGGGGCCAAGCTAGGCCGTAGGGACAACCCTGTCAAGAGGGTGGGAAAAGGGAGATACGATAGCATCTACAGAAGGGAGGGTAGGTCGGGCGGTAAGTGCAAAAAGTCTTGTTGGTTTTCCTTTTTGTAAAATAAACTTGACAATAAGATTTGCTGATCTTACACTGATTTGTAAAGGTTGTTTTACTTTATGACAAAGGAGCTGTACTTATGAGCAAGACAATCGCCTCTTCCTGTGGATATGACCGCCGCATGGTTAAAAGCAATATTCGCCTGATGGCCTGGATATTTGTTTGGACGGCCACCATGGTACTGGTCGACAAAGCCGAATTGTACCAATGGCATTCTTCCTTCGCCTTGACTATAGGCGGCATTATCGCCAATACAGCCATCGGTGTAGGCATGATTTTTACCTTTATCCGCTATTTGAAAGAGCAGGATGAAATGCAGCGGAAGATCCAACTCGATGCCCTGGCCATAACCATGGGGGTGACGCTGGTGGGTAGTTATACCTATTCGCTGTTGGTAACGGCCAAATTAATTATCGATGCGGAAGTCTCCGATCTCATTATGCTGATGGCCTTGTCCTATACCGTGGCCAATATTGTCGGTCAGTTGCGCTATCGATGAAAAATTGCCTGAAAGTACTGCGCGCCGAACGCGATTGGACCCAGGCCGATTTGGCCGCCGCCCTCGAAGTTTCACGGCAGACGGTCAATGCCATTGAGAAGGGCAAATTCGATCCGAGTCTGCCCCTGGCTTTTAAGCTGGCGCGGCTGTTCGAGCGGACTATTGAGGATATTTTCCAGTACGAGGTGGCGGGGTAGGGCAATGGGCCGTACGCCCGGGGGTTACTAACCGAGTCGAGAGAGCGAAATGGTCGAATCGCCGACTGGTTCGCCCTTCAGAATGGCCCGCAATACCTGGCCGACGCCGTCTTGATCGTTGGATTTGGTAACATAGTCAGCTACTTCCAAAACGCCTGCCGTACTGTTGGCCATGGCGACTCCGCACCCGGCTGCCCGAAGAAGAGCAACGTCATTATTATCATCGCCAAATGCGATCAGGTCCTGTAGGCCAAGACCCTCCATCGACAGGACTGCCTGGACGGCGTTCAGCTTACTACAGTCCTTCCGAGCTATTTGCACCAACTGATCCCCGTCGGTTACGACCATAGACAGCTGGTCGTCTAGACTCTCACTGATCAGTTCAATTTGCGCGCTGGAGTCTACCCAGGCCAGAATCTTGCAGGCGTCAAACTCCTGGTATGCTTGTAAAGGCCTGGCGCTACCATCCGATCTTGGTTGCAATAGACGGTCTATGTAGAACGTGTCATTGGCTTCTATGCGGACCTTCAGCCCATACCCCGCCAGGCGCGTTGCAAGTTCCAATGCTGTGGCGGCTGGTATCTCTGTCCTGGCCAAAATCGAGCCGTGCCTGCAAATCCAAGCTCCGTTGCAGGTTGCCCAGTAGTGGTTCCGAAAAGAATGTGGCAAGAGCTCTTTGACTCTGCGCAAAGGGCGCGCCGTCGCGACTATGACGACACAGCCTCTGTCTGACAGTTCCTCTATGGAGGACAACGCAGTCGAGTGGATCTCTCCTTTGCTGGACAATAGTGTTCCATCTAGATCGAGTGCGACCGCTTTGAGGAAGGGTTTCATGGATTCGTTGGTTTCCGGTGTTGCATGTCCCGCAAAAGTCGATCCATTCAGCCGCTGCCTTGGGGGTAAGCTGCACCAGTGGTTTACCGTTCTTGGCTAGCCGACCAGGGTGGCAGGTCCCGAAGGGCCGGGTAAAGCCCGAGGGAGTTAGGCGCAGTTAATTGGGTAAGGCGTTTCCAATAAAAAAGTCGTTCCATAGGGGCGGTTGGGTTATCTTGGGTTCCCCCAACCAGGAGAATCGCCCATGGGACTGAGTGAAGCCGAGAAAGTTACCTATATCGAAACGGCACAG
>WLWI01000644.1_pt1 | contig 31285 bp, 25 predicted proteins | sample 6701501 | NCBI WGS metagenome assembly WLWI01 (sample SAMN12718690, study PRJNA515312) | sponge metagenome | isolation source: marine sponge | host: Mycale hentscheli | place: New Zealand: South Island, Marlborough, Capsize Point | collected 2014-11-01 | reverse complement strand
TTCTTCAACCACCGTGGGAAAGCCGATAATGGCAGGCATGGCATCCAATCCGAGACAGGGGGTGGGGAATGACTACATTTTGCACCAATTAATGCATACTAACCGCGTTTTGCAAAAGTCCAGTTAAAAGATGGCCGAGCCGCTGTTAATCCGGGGGCAGCGGCCCTCTGGAACCGGCGCGGATATCGCCGGGTCTAGAGCAGATGCATGGTACCAGCCGGCTCTACGAGTAAATCAGGAGAGACTGTATGCGCAAAGGCACGAAGAGTAGACAGATATTGCCGGGTTGCAAAATCCTAACCGTCCTAATGGGCGCGGCCCTGTGGTTGGGCGTCTGGCCAACTGCATCGAGCGGCCAACCCAGTTGGTTCAAAGAGCCGGGCTTGCACTATCCGGCCGATCGCTACCTGATTGGCACTGGCATAGGGCAGAGCGCCGAAAAAGACGAGCGCTTCCATATTGCCCAGGAAAACGCCCGCCTCGAGTTGGTAAAGGTTATTAGGGTGCAGATCTCGGCGCAATTTCTCAACGAAGTGGTCGAGACCAGCCACGGCATCGATGAAATTACCCAGAGCCGAATTGTCTCCAATACCGATTTGGAAGTCGATGGCATAGAAGTGGTAAAAAAGAAAGAGGACAAGCATATCGTCTACAGCCTGGCCGTCCTGGACAAAGAGCAGGGCCGGGTGCGCCAGCAAGCCAAAATCGACCAGTTGGATCTGCGCTTGGAACAGGGTTGGAACCGGGCGCAACTGCTGGAAGAAGGGGGCCAGAATGAACAGGCTTTGCAGGCCTATTTAAAGCTGAACCCCTTGCTCAATCGCCGCGACGAAGCCCTGACTGTCGTGTTGGCCTTGAGCCAATTCACCGGGATGGCCTATGAAATGTGGGCCAAAACTCTGGCCGCCAGCCCGGTGCAGAGGACAATGGTAGACCAGGCCATTGGGCGATTGACCACGGGCGATTTCCAGGATCTGGGCGCTGCCGCCACGGCGCTGGGTTTTCGTTTGCAGCAACAATTGGACGTGGACAAGCAGGTGTTGGTGCAGCCCTTCACTTATGGAGAAACGCCGGCGACCTCGCCCTTTTCACGCCATTTGGCCGGTCTGTTGCGCGACCGTCTGACCCAGGCCGGATTGACGGTGGTGGCGCCGGTGCGGGGCGAGACGCCGCAGACGGCCAATCACGCCCAGTCGCTGGCGCGGCAGGCCGGGGCCGATATTGTCCTGCGCGGTGGCTATCTACAACAGCAGGACCAGGTGCAAGTCTTCGCCCGGGCGGCGGATCTGGAAACGGGCCTGCAATTGGCCGCTGCCGAAGTGGCCATCCCCCTGGAACTAGTGCAGGCGGCCGGATTGACCGTACAACCGCAGAATTTCGCCGCTTTGATGCAGGATCTGGGCGTCTTCCGCACCGACGAATTGATCCCGGGCAATTTGCAGGTAGAGGTATGGACCGATAGGGGCAGCGAGAGCCTATTGCTGGAGGAAGACGAGGAAATCACCCTGGCGGTGCGGGTCAACCAGCCCTGTTATGTGCAGATGGTCTACCACCTGGCCGACCGCAAGCGCGTCTTATTGTACAATAACCACTATATAGACCAGGCCAAGGCAAACCACGCCGTGGCGCTGCCCGATACATTTTCGGTGGCGGCCCCTTTTGGCGCCGAGTTTTTGCAGGTCTTCGCCCGCACCGAGCGCTTCCCCGAAGTGCCTGTGCGCTACTGGCACGGATACCAGGTTCTGGTAGACGATTTACAGGTTTATATCGACCAGACGCGGGGTTTGAAGAAGAAGACCAAGCAGGTGGAACAGGCCGAGACGCGCCTAGCCTTTACCACTATGGCCCGCTAGGCAGAGGGGCCAATAGGGTCTCAATCTCGTCCATTTGGGCCTCCGTAAGCGGACCCCATTCCATTGCCCGGGCGTTTTCCTCGGCTTGCTGCACGTTCTTGAAGCCGGGGATGGGCACGGTGATAGGGCTGCGGCCCCAAATCCACGCCAGAGCGCCCTGGGCCAACGTGCGCCCGCCGCTTTGCAGAATTTCCCGCACGGCTTCGAGGCGGTCGATGACCGTTTCCGTGGGCCTGCCCGCGGTGAATAAAGGGCTCCAGGAAGAGGCGTAGCGCCGGACATCGGTGGCTCCAAAGCGGGTCGAACGGTCGTATTTGCCTGTCAGCAGGCCCATTGCCAGGGGGGCCGTATTAATGCTGGTAAGGCCCAGCCGTTGGCAGAAATTGAGCAGTTCGGCGTCGGCCTCGAACAGGTTCAGATTGTGCTGCAGGGAGACAAAATTCGGCCCTTGGGCAAAGGCTTTGGCCTGGGCGACAGTGCCGGCGGCCCAGCCATAGGCGCGAATTTTGCCCTGGGCTACCAAGTCCTCCAGGGTCTGTCGCACCGGCTCGGCGGCGGCGGCGGGATAATCCCATATATGAAATTGGTAGAGGTCGATATAGTCGGTGCCCAAGCGCTGCAGGCTGGCCTCTAAAGCGCCGCGGATATAGGCGGGGCTGGCGTCAAAGCCCAGCATGCGTTTTTGCACCGGGTCGAAGGTCTTGCCGAATTTGGTCGCCAAGACGATCTGGTCGCGCCTGCCAGCCAGGGCCTTGCCCAGTATTTCCTCGCTTCTACCGGTGCCGTAGACATCGGCCGTTTCAAAAAAAGTAACCCCCATCTCAACGGCTTTATCAATGGCGGCCAGGCTCTGGGCATCGTCGGTCTGACCCCAGCCCACCGGGTCGCCGTTTTCGTCGTAGAAATGGCCTCCAATGGCCCAACAACCGAAACCGACGGGGCTGACCTGAATGCCGCTGGTTCCCAGGGAGCGTCTCATATTCTGGCGCGAATTTTCCATCTCCTGTGTTTCCTTTCCTATAGGTTGGATTGTCGCCCCATGCGAGGCGTTTAGGAGAAGGATACCATTTAGAGCGCGCTCTAAGTCAAGAGAGGGTTTATTTTTTGCGCCTATTCGCCAATGCCCCGGTGGCAAAGCGGTTTTCCAGACCGATCCTAGGCCGTTGCGCCGACGGCTGCGTTGGCCCGGGCAAAGTCAGCCCGGTGCATATCCTTATAATGGGTGATTTTATTCTCAATTTGGACTAGATGGGCCTGGGTTTTGCCCAGTTGATCGAGGACCTTCTGCCGATGGGTTTCTAACAATTCCAGCCGTTGTGCTGTGGTGCCTTCTCCCTGCCGGACCAATTCGGCGTAGCGGCGGATATGGGCTATGGCCATGCCGGTCTCTCTGAGGCGGGTAATGAAATTCAACCAGTAGAGATCGTCCTGCGAATAGCGCCGGTGCCCGTTGTCGGCCCGTTTTACCTGGGTAATCATCAGCTCGGCTTTTTCGTAATAACGCAGCGTATGGCCCGTCAAGCCGGTGGCCGCTTCGACTTGCTGGATAGTCAATTCGTCCATTGTCTCTCCTTGTCCACGAGTTTCGTCAAAAGATACCATTTAGAGTGCACTCTAAGTCAAGGAGGATTTGCTGCCAATGGCCGTGTCTGGTCCGGGGTTAAAAGTCCCATTCGGGCCAGGGGCGCGGCAGGCGGAAGAGTTCGTCGAGCCGGTCGATCATTTTCTGGGGGCCTTGCAGCGCCCCGGCAACGGCCAGACTTGCGGCCGGGCGGGCGCCCAGCCATAGGCGGGTGAAGGCCGCCACCGAGCTGTTGAGGGTGGGTAGGTTGGGGTCAAAGCCGGGTTTGGCGCCCGATTGCGGGCCGATGGTGGCCATGTATTGGCCGCCGACGCCGCGCCAGGGAGTCGTCTCGTCCAAAAAGTGCTCGATGGGGTCTTCAAGGACTATATTCAGGTGCAGGGGCTCGCCCTGGAGGTGCGTCTGGACCAGGCACCCCGGCAGGTCGAGGATGCGCATTTGCCACCAGGCATCGGCGGTGACTTTGCTGGCGTATTGCGAGCCCTTGGTCAGGTTGCGGTGGAAGAAGGGCCGTTCAAGCCAGTCCTGGAGCCATAAGTCGGGCGGCTCGGTCATGGTCACGAGGTGGAATTGGTCGCCAAAGCTTTTGAGCAGGGCCAACAGTTCAAAGCATTGGTCCCAGGTCTGGTAGGTGAGCTGGTTGACGTTGAAAGGGCCCGCTTCTTTGCCCTTGCCGCCCAGCCAGATATAGTGGGTCAGTTGGCCGGCCTCGTCGCTATAGCCAAAGCCGAAGCTGTCTTCGCCGGCAATTTCAAACCGGGTATATTCGGGGGCGTGGAAATTGCAGCCGCCATGGCCGCGCCGGCGGCCCAGGCGGGCCTGGTGGATACGGGCGAAATCCTTGCTCCCCAGTCGTTGGGGCGGGCGCGCCCGGCGGTCGATTTTGAGGTGCGAGGGGGCAAAGGAGACGCGGTATTCGTAGGCGCCGGTGCCAAAGCCCAGGCGGTTGTAGAAGCCGTCTTCAAAGGCGCCCAGAGCCGCCACCAGGGCTCCGTCCTGGGCGTCGCGGGCAATGCGGTGGGCGGTAAGGCGGCTGCTGAGGCCCTGGCGGCGGGCGGTCAGATCGGTGATGACGGCGCCAATACCGGTGATGGGCAAGGTTTCGTCGAGGTAGCGCATATCGCCGGTTGAGCTGATGGAGACGGCGCCGGGTTGTCCGGCGAGGGTGGCGACAAGGGTGCGTTCGGTTTCGACGAAGAGTTGTTCGCCCTCTTTAAATTCGCCCCAGCCGGCTTCGACCCACATGGTCTTGACGGCTTCTTTGTGGCTTTCTACGTCGTACTCCTCGATTTCCATGGTGGCTCCTCGGTGTGGTGCTGGTTGAAGTGGTGTGATCGCTGGGACGGGCTTGGGGGGACGGCCTCTGGCGGGCAGTGAGGCCCGCTTGCGGCCTTCCCAGCTCCACCCGGCTGCGCCGCCCGCCTGGCCTCCAGCTGCCCCGCCGCCCCGCCCCCACTGCCCGCCGCCGGCCATCCCCCCAAGACCTCTGTCAGTGCTCAGAGAGAAGGGATAGGTGCTTGAAAGTCGTCGGCCGACCCCGAGCCTCGCTGTAGCAGGCTGGGGGATAGCATTGTTTTACACTGGATATTTTTTACCACAAATACCGAGACAATACAAGGCACGGACTTTGATGATGTCCAGTCTTTTTCGTTTTGACAGGGCCGCTGCAAATCGGCTACATTCCTCGGCGAATACAGGACCTAGGAGGAAAGTATGCAAATGGTAAAAATAGGCTTGGCCCAGACCAGACAGACGGACGATATGGCCTTCAACGCCGAGGCCATCCACCGCTTTGTCGAAGAGGCGGGGCGGCAGCAGGTGCAGATTTTGTGTTTCCCCGAAGCCCAGACAGTGGGCTACCGGGTCGATATTAGCCCGGCCGCGGCTCCCTGCCCGGCGGCTCAACTGGAGGATTTGCACGGGGCGGTAGCGCGGCGCTGTGGTGAGTTGGGGATGGCTTGCATTTTGGGCACAGAAATACCCAATCCAGGAGGCAAGCCCTATAATTCGGCCTTGGTTATAAACGAGGGCGGCCAGATCCTGGGGGTGCACCACAAGACTCGGCTGACACCGCTGGACGCGGTGGCGTACAGCCCGGGCGATGCCTTTGCCGTATATCAGTTGGCCGGAGTTGTCGTGGGGGTGGTGATTTGCTTTGAGGGCTTCCGCTTTGCCCAGACCACCGAAGCCTGCGTGGCTCAGGGGGCGCAGCTCATTTTTCACCCGCAGAACAATACCACCCGTCCCAACGATTGGAAAATACCGGTACACCACGCCATGCTGGTGACCCGGGCCGCTGAGAATACGGTGTGGCTGGCCTCGTGCAACGCCTGCTTGGAGCCGCACCAGAATTGCGCCACTATGGTGGTGGCCCCCGACGGCTTGGTCCAGGCCCAATTGCCCATGAAGCAGGAGCAATTGCTGGTCGCCGATATCAATGTCGACCTGGCCACCCGGGCTATGCACCAGTACGATCCGGAAAAGGCGGCGCCGTTGCTCTTTGCCGATACAGTGCAGCGGTGTGAGTACGAAGCTAGTCTGCCGCCGGAAGGCGATGCCGCCGCATAAGCGGGCAAAGCCTCATTCGATCCGGCTGCGGCGGATGGCGATCTTTGAGAGCGCGTAACAGCCGGTCAGCATGTAGAGCAGGCCGCCGCTTATATAGATCCAGCGGATATCCACTGCGTCGGCCAACCAGGCGAAGAATACTCCTGCTGTTATAAAGACCAGTTGCGCGGCCATGGTCCGCGTCGCCTGTACCCGACCCATATACTCGTCGTCCAGACACGACTGCAGCAGGGCGTCCTGGGCCACATCCCGCAGCGCCGCGGCCGGTCCCATCAGCGCCGAAAAAAGCAACGCCCAGGCCAGGTCCGGACTCAGGGCGTAACCCAGGGTGAAGAGTCCGCCGATGAATCCGTCGATGATAATAGCCCAGCCCGGGCGCTTGCCCACCCAGCTGGCCAGGGCAATGGCCAGGGTGGCGCCGACTATAGTACCGCCGTAATGGGCGCTGTTCTGGTAGCCCCAGGCATCGGCTTGGCCGCCCAGGGCCTGTTGCGTGAAAACCAGCATCAAGGCCGAGTGCCAGATCCCGTGCGGCAGGTGTTCCAGCACTTCCATCACGACCAGGGGGCGGGCGATCGGATGGTTTTTCAAATAGGACAGGCCAGCGGCGATCGAGCGCCGCAAAGGTTCGGCCGTCCGCTTGACCGAGCGGTTCTCGCCGTCGGGTAATACAATAAAGAGCACGGCGATGGCGGCCAGGGCAAAAGTGGCTGTATTGATGACTATCAACCCCGCAATACCCAATTTGAGCACCAATACACCGCCCAGGGCGAACCCCAGAGCGCGTCCCACTTGCTGGGTGGCCAGCATCAGGCTGTTGGCCGCGACCAGTTCCCGACGCGGCACCAGCAGGGGGATAAGGGCCAGGCGCGCGGGCTTGCGCAGCGGCGAAACCGCCGCCAATCCTACGACAATGGCATAGAGCAGCGGCATATTGGTCGTTATATCTTCAAAGAGCAGCAGGGCTCCGACCAGGCCGGCGCTGGCTATATCAGCCGCTATCATAAGGCGCCGCCGCGAGTAGCGATCTACCCAGGCCCCGGCAAAGGGGCCCAGGAGAAAACCAGGAAGGAACGTTGCAACCGTTACGGTCATGGTCTGCAGGGCCGAGCCGGTGCGCTCGAAAACCGCGACAATGATTCCGACCTCAAAAAAGACGTCGCCTGCCGTCGATACTAAAAAGGCCGACCAGAGCAAGCGGTAATTTCTGCGGCGCAGGGGCGTAAAGTTTTTCAGCATGGCGGATAAATGAGCTTGTGCCGGTGCATTCAATGGGACCGATAAATAAGAAGATCGGGCCGAAAAGGGGCGGGCGCACTGGCCCCAAGGACAGAACCGGCCCTGTCCAGGAGAACGGTTTTATACCACATTGACTTCAAAATGGTCGGATGTTTACCGCCTGTAGCCAAGGACCACCCGCCGAACATCCGGGCGTCTCACAGCAAATGGGGTTTACGCATCTGGCTGCTTTTTGGCGCGCCGGTCCTGGCTCGACCTGGCAGATCCCCTTATCACCCTTTAATGCGTTTCCGCCTGCGTACCCGGCGAATAATCCAGAAAGCGATAGCGGCGATTACCAGTACCCCAACGCCTACGGCGGCAACGCATAATTTGGCGATCAGCCCGAGCGAAAAACCGACTTCAAAATCCACCGGTTCGTGGGTATAGCGCGACGCATCTACTGTGCCGTCGGCGAGAAAGCCGCCGACGAGATGGTCCCGAGCCTCTGGTTGAAAAGCGAGCAAGTCTTGGAGGTGCCCCGCCTCGGAGAGCACCACATGGCGGCCGTTTTCCAGGTAGGGCATCAACTCGTTCTCGGTATTTTCGGCCGGCGTCGAAAAATCGATGCTGCCGTTTATGATCAGTGTCTCTACTGGAGAGGGACGCGGCCGGCGGTATTTTTCGGGAATGGGATCGTAGGGCCAGTCGCCGAATTGCATGGCGGACCAGGTGAACTTGCTCAGCGGCGAGCCCAAGAGCGCGTCGGGCGGATCCATTTCATGGAAATAATCGCGCCCCGTGTCGAAATCGGCGCCGATGGCCTTGGCGGTTAAATCGCCCCAGACCACGGTGGGCGGCATCAGGTAGTTGAAGGCCAGCGACAGCAGGGCCAGGCCGCTGGCATCGCCCTCCTGGGCGGCGATATAGGCGTCGAAAATATAGGGGGCCGTACTGCAGTGGAAGAGCATAAATGCGGTCATCACTTCGACCTTGCCGGGGTCAATATCGAAAAACAACCACTGGTCGGGCATACTTTCCAGTACCTGGCCCATGGTCGCCAGCAAATCCCCCGAGCGCGCCGCCGCCCGCTCGTCTTTGGCCCACAGCCCGGCGTAGTACTGCAACTGACCCTCGACGATTTCCGGCTCCCACACGAAGCGGCCGGGGGGGTTGGCTCCGATCATCAGCGAGCGGGCGATGCGCTGGGGATGCTGCAACCCGTAGAGATAGGCCACACGGGTGCCGTAGCTGCGGCTCAGCAGATGGATGCGCTGGTACCCCAGTCCGGCGCGGGCGGTTTCCATATCTGCGATGACTTCTAGCATATTGTAGCCGCGCAGGTCGATGCCGCTTTCTTCCAGGCGTTGACCGCAGGCGGCCCAGCCGGCGCCGATGGCCCCCAGGCGCTCTCGGCTCAACAGCGGCGGTCCGTCCGCCGTCATGGCCTCGGTGCCCTCCGGGCAGTCGAGGACGGTCGGCCCGTCGACGCCGCGGTAGCCCACCATGACGATATCGTGCCGGGCCAACAGGCTGTCGGGGGGGTAGGCGGGCTTGATATTGCTAATGCCCGGACCGCCGGCCAGATAGAATATCGGCGCCCCTGGCTCGGGGTTGGATGAGCGGATGCGGATGAGGGGCAATTCGATGGCGCGTGAATCGGCCCGTCGGCGATTTTCGGGTACCAATAAAGTGCCGTACTCGGCGGTATAGTCTGCCATGTCGGTTTTATAGCGCCCCTGGGCAAGGGCCAGGCGCCCGATTTGCTCCGGGGCGGGCGGGTAGGTGTCTTGGGATCCGGAACAACCCACCAGCAGAGCGGCCAGAATACTGAGCGCTATCGCGGCTTTAGGCCTGGACATGGATCGCGCTCCTTTCTGCAGCGTCGGCGCGGCGGCGCTTGATCCGCCGGACGAGATAGCGGATCAGGAAGCCCAGGCCAACGAGGAGAGCAACCAGGAGAACCAGGGCGGCCAGACCGAGTTTGGCCACCAACGGCAAGCCCCATTCGACGCTGAAATCCACTGGTTTGTGCTCGAAGCGAGAGTCGTCGACCTGGCCGGTTTCGTAAAACGTGGACACCAAGTGCACTGTCGCCTCGGTCTGCCGGTTCCACACATCGGCCACGTGGCCGCTCTCCGAGACGGTGACCAGGTGGCCGCGGCTCAGATGGGGCAGCAATTCTCGGCGGGCATTTTCTACGGCCGAGGCGAAGTCGACATTGCCGTTGATCAGCAGCATTTCCACGTCCGAAGACTGCACCCGGCGCAACTCGGCTTTAATGGGATGCGCCGGCCAGCCCGCCCGGGCGGCCCAGCCCATAACCGACATCGGCGCGCCGAGGATAGTGCCGGGCGGCATATACTCGGTCCGGTAATCGCGCTCCGGATCGTAGTCGGTGTAGTCGACGCTCATGACCTTGGCGGCATTGTCGCCCCAGATGGCGGCGTCGGCGAACATAAATTTTCCAGCCAGCGTCATCAGCGCCAGGCCGCTGGCATCGCCCCGGGCGGCGGCCATCCAGGCGTCGAAGAGCATCCCGGCCTGGTCAATATTGTAGAGGAACATAAAGCTCATGGCTTTGACGCCGTCCGGATCAATAGGCAGAAAAAGCCAGCGTTCGGGCATATCCTCCGCCACCCGGTGCATGGCCGCCAGCACGGTTTCGACGCTGAGGCCCCGGTCCTGGGCGTAGAGTCGGGCCATATGCTCGAGCTGCGCCTGGGTTCTGTCCGGCTGCCAGACGCAGTGACCGGGGGGGTTGACGCCGATGAGGACCGCCCGATGGATGCTTTCGGGGTACATCCAGGCGTAGATCATGGCCACCCGCGTGCCGTAGCTGCCGCTCATCAGATGGATGCGCTCGTAGCCCAGGGCGCGCCGGGCCGCTTCCATATCGTCGACGGCTGCCGAGACCGTATAGCCGCCCAGGTCGACACCCTCGTCCTGCAGGCGTCGGCCGCAGCCGGCGTATGCGGCGGTGATATTGGCCATTGATTCGTCGCTCAACAGGCCGCCGGGCGCATCGGCAAAGGCCTGGCCCACTTCCGGGCACTGCAGAATCACCGTGCCGTCGGCGCCGCGGTAGCCGACCATGACAAAGTCGCGCACTCCGTCCGGCACGCCGTTCATATTCGATCCGCCCGGGCCGCCGGTCAGGTGGAAAATGGGCGACTGGGTCTCGGATTGGGAGCCGTAGATGCGCTTGACCGGTAGGGCGATCAGGCGCGAGTCGGCTACGGCCCTATTCTCGGGGACCACCAGGGTGCCGCAATCGGCTTTTAGGGTATCTCCCCTGAGCACGTGGGTGCAGGGTTCCAGCGACAAATCGCCGGCCACGGCGCCCTCGGGCACTTCCAGGGGCTTATCCTCGTTGGCACTGCAAGCGGCCAGCAGCAGCAGCGTCAGGGCCATCGCACGGTAATAGGCCGTCTTCCTATATTGATAGTCACTCATCATTCTTCCTCCTCGCCACTGGTATATAGTAGATTGTGGCCAAAGCACTGAGACGGTTGCAGAGGCCTTCGAAAAAGCGCGACAGGGCCAGTAAAGACCGCATGGCAGCCGCCAGGGCCAACAAGACCAGCCAGCGCCCCAACGTTCTGGCGCCGACTCTGTCCTTCCTCGTGGTTGGATCCGACATCGGCAGAATCTCCTGAGTTGAATGGGTGGGCCGGAACAGCCGGCTCGTCCTTCTCACTCGTAAATGAAGCGGATTCGCGGGGGGTTAGCGCCCCGATACACAAGGTGGGACCTGTTTTTCGGCGTTTTGGAGGATAGGTATATTAGCGAATGAAAAGTACTATATATAGTATAGTCCAAAGGTAAAGCTACTATATAAAGGTCTTCGATTATAAGATAGGACTAGGCTTATCTATAATTAGAGGAAGGATAATTTGGCCCGAGACCCTTTTTATGCCTGGCGCTTGAACTGCGAGGGGGTCATGCGGGTCTGTTTCTTGAAGATATTGTTGAAGGCCGATTTGGAGTTAAAACCGGCCTCGTAGGCAATGGCCAGAATGGTCAGGTGTTGATCGTCGGCATTGTGCAATCGCCGTTGCACCTCTTTGACCCGGTAGCTGTTGACGAAATCGAAAAAATTCTGTTGCAGCCGGTCGTTGATCAGTTGCGACAGATGATGGGCCCCCATGGAGAGTTCAGCGGCCAATTCCTGCAGCGTAAGGCTGCTGCGCCGGAAGGGTTTTTCTCGCTCCATATGGTCGACCAGGGTCTGCAGGTATTGCTGTGCCCTATCCTCGTTGAGCCGAGTTCTGGCATACTTCTCCTTGGCCTCGCCCGTGGCCGTTTGGGCCGCGGCGAAAATCTCCGGCTGGCGCAAACCGAAATAGCCCACCAGATAGATCAGCAGGGTCACGCCCAGATAGACGATCGGGTCTATGGTGGGGCCCAGGTCCACCCCGCCCAAGCGCGCCAGGAAAAGGGCCAGAATGATACCCATTAAGCCCCCTTGGAAACGCACCAGGACGCGCAGCCAGTTCAGGTTGATGCGCTCGAGCGCGGAAAAAGAGTCCCGGATCGCCTCCTGGTATTTGCCCAGAGCGAAGAAGGCGAGGATGAAATAGACCAGGCCGTGGGCGATTTTCAGGCCCGAGACCAATTCCATGTCGACGCTTCGGGCACTTTCCTCAAAGGCGCGCAGATAGGCCGCTTTTGCCGCGCCGTCTTGCAGATAAAAGGGCCACATACTGAGATGGTGCAGGCCAAAGGGCAGCAGGTGCAGCCATTGCCGGGGCGCCAATCTGGTTTGCGCCCCGGTGAGGGCCCGGGTGTATAGATAGAGCAGTGGGCCATAGAGGAAGGGAAAAGAATAGGTCGAGGCGATGAGGTGTGGGACCTGAGTCAGATAGCCTTTTTCATAGAGGAAAACCCCAAGTAAATCGCACGAGAAGACAAATATCCACAGCCCCAGGAGTCGATTGGCAAAGGTATTCCGCCGGCGCAGGGCCAAGGTCAGGGCCAGAAAGAAGCCCTGCACCGCCCCCGCCGCGTGGATGAGGGCGAACGCGTCTAGGTCGATAGCGGTCATAGTAGCTGCCGGGTATAAGGTTTAATCGGCTTCAAAAATCCAAATGCTTCTTAAAAAAATCCTCGGCCAAATTGCCGCCCCAGCCGTGTTCGCCCGGATGCAGGTCCAGCTCCAGGCGGTCGGCGATGCCGGCGGCTTGGTAGATTTTTTCCACCTGGCGATAGCAGCGCATGGCCGTATCGACGCGGAAGCAGGTATCGTGGACGCCGATATCTATAAGCAGAGGCCGCGGGGCGATCAGACCCTGCAAATCGGGCAAATCGACCAGGGCGAATAGACCGGGGGCTACCTGCATGCCGCAGTAATTGATATCGCGGATGCCGAAGGCGGCCCATAAATCGGAATAGCACATGATTTCGGCGGCCTTGAAGCGCTCGTCGCACAGGGCCATCCACAGGGTCATGGTGCCGCCGCCGCTGAGGCCCATAACCCCGAGCCGGTCGCCGTCGACGTGGGGCATCTTGGTTACGACGTCAGTAGCGGCTTTTCCGTGCTGTACATTAATGGACAGCGGGGTCATGCCCAGCATGGTGGCGTGCAGATAGTATAGATTGCACCAGTCGCGGCCCCCGCCCAACCCTGAGTGGTTGGGTTTCTGGTTGTCGTTGCGCTCGCCAAAGCCGATCCAATCGATGGCGTAGGTGATAAAGCCTTGCTGGGCCAGGACTTGGCCGTAATTGTAGCTGTGCTGGGCGATATTCTGCTGCAGGGCGGCGCTGGAATCGTTGCCCATGATGGGCTCTTTGCCGTAGGGGCCGTGGCCGTGGCAGCAGAGCAGGGCCGGACGTTTTTCGCCGCGCTTGAGATCGGCCGGGTAATTGACCAGCAGGGTGGCCGAGAGGTGCTTTTGCACGTCGATGATCCAGCGCTGACGCTTAAGGCCTTTTTCTTCCCATTCGGCCAGCAGTTCGGGTTTGGGCGCTACCGGCTCGGGCGAATTGCCCAGGGTAGCCAGCACGCGGGGCAGGGCTTGGCGCTTCCAGGTGGAAAACTGACGCTTGTTGTTGCCGGTAAAATGGTACTGGGGCACGTGGTCGGCGACCAGATCGTTGAACATTTGCTGCGGACTGAGATTGCGCACGGTCATGGCAGGCTCCTTGGCTATATATCAATAAATCTTGATATTGACATTGATTGATATTTAGTGTATCGTCAATAAATCTTTCCCCTATTTCTTTTTCGCATTCCTATGGCCTATCCACTTAAAATATACAAAGCCCTGGCCGACGAAACCCGGCTGCGCCTGTTGCGCTTGTTGCAGCGGGGGCCGCTCAATGTCAACGAGCTGATCGGCATTTTGCGCATGGGCCAGAGCCGCATTTCGCGCCACCTCAAGATATTGAGTGAAGCCGGGTTGGTCACCTTCCGCCGCGAAGGCACCTGGATCTACTACCAGACGGCCGGCGATGTCCAAGAGGGCCTGGTGGCCGATACGCTGGCCCATTTGCGGGGCTACGAGACGGAATTGGCCCATTATACCGAGGACGTGCAAAATCTGGAGGGCCTTATCGAGAGCCGCAAGGCCCGCACCCGCACCTTTTTCGACAATATCGACGATCCGGGCCGTCAGTTGCAGCATCAGAGTCTCGACGGCCAGTACTATCGCCAGGTCGCCCTTGAGCAAACCCGCGACAAGTGTGCGGTGGCTCTGGATATGGGCACAGGGGCCGGCTTGTTGCTGGCGGGGCTGTTGCAGCGCGCCGAGCGGGTCATTGCCGTAGACGCCTCCGAGCCCATGCTGGAATTGGCCCGGCGCACCGCCGCCGACCAGATTGACCGCGTCGATTTTCGCCTTGGCGAATTGGAGCACCTGCCCGTAGCCGACGGGGAAGTGGACACGGTAATGGCTTGTATGGTGCTACACCATTTGTCACACCCTCTCGAAGCCCTGCGCGAGGCCCATCGGGCTCTCAAGCCGGGTGGTCAGCTGTGCATTGTCGATTTGCACCAACACGACGATGAAAGTCTGCGCGAACGCCTGGCCGATTTGTGGCTGGGCTTTTTGCCCGAAGAAGTGGAGGGCTGGTTGCAGGCCCTTCGATTCACTGTTGCCGCCGCCGCCGTGGTGGGGGCGCCGGACTCCCTCAAACTCATCACTTTTCAAGGACGCAAATTATGAGCCTGACTGAAAGCCTCCCCGCTATCGAGACCGAGCCCGGCCAGGATTTTAAAGTGGCCGATCTGTCGCTGGCCGAATGGGGCCGGCAGGAGATTATCCTGGCCGAAAAGGAAATGCCCGGTCTGATGGCCTTGCGCGAGCAGTACGGTGCCCAGCAGCCCCTCAAAGGCGCCCGCATCGCCGGGTCGCTGCATATGACAATCCAGACGGCGGTGCTTATTGAAACCCTGGAGGCTCTGGGCGCCCAGGTGCGCTGGGCCTCGTGCAATATTTTCTCGACCCAGGACCACGCTGCCGCTGCCGTGGCCGCCGCCGGGGTGCCGGTTTTCGCCTGGAAGGGCGAGACCGAAGAAGAGTACTGGTGGTGCACCGAGCAGACCCTCAACTGGTCCGACGGCGAGGGCCCCAATATGATCCTCGACGACGGCGGCGACCTGACCAAGTGGGTGCACGAGCAGCATCCCGAGCTGGTGGGCGCTGTCCGCGGCGTTTCCGAAGAGACCACCACCGGGGTCCACAATCTCTACCGGATGATGGAAGAAGGGTTGTTGAAAGTGCCGGCCATCAATGTCAACGATTCGGTGACCAAATCGAAATTCGACAATTTGTACGGCTGCCGGGAATCGCTGGCCGACGGTATCAAGCGGGCCACCGATATTATGGTGGCCGGCAAGGTGGTGGTGATCGGCGGTTACGGCGATGTCGGCAAGGGCTGCGCCCAGTCGATGCGTGGTTTTGGCGCCCGGGTTATTGTCACCGAGATCGATCCCATTTGCGCCTTGCAGGCGGCTATGGAAGGGTTTGAGGTCAAGCCGATGACCCAGGCCGTGCCCGAGGGCGATATCTTTGTCACCACCACCGGCTGCCAGGATATTCTCACCATCGACCATATGGCGGCTATGAAGGACGGGGCCATCGTCTGCAATATCGGCCATTTCGACGTCGAAATTCAGGTGGCCGAATTGGAGGCCTATGCCGGTGTTGAGAAGGTGGAGATCAAGCCGCAGGTCGACAAATTCATCTTTCCCGACGGGCACTGTATTTTGTTGTTGGCCGAGGGGCGGCTGGTCAATTTGGGTTGCGCCACGGGGCACCCTTCCTTTGTCATGTCGACGTCGTTTACCAATCAGGTATTGGCGCAGATGGAGTTGTTCAACAAGGAATACGAGGTTGGTGTGTATCGGCTGCCCAAGGAATTGGACGAGCAGGTGGCGCGGTTGCATTTGCAGAAACTGGGGGTGGAAATCGACCGCTTGAGTTCGGATCAGGCCGCGTATTTGGGGGTCGATGTTGAGGGGCCGTACAAGCCGGAGTACTATCGGTACTAGGTAGAGTGGGCGCGGCGTCTTCCAGGACGGGCTTGGGGGGCGCCGCCTCTGGCGGTATGTGATGCCCGCTTGCGGCCTTCCCTACCCCACCCGGCTGCGCCGCCAACCCGGCCTCCAGCTGCCCGGCCGCCCTTCCCCCACATACCGTCGCCGGCGACACCCCCCAAGCCCTGCGGTGGCAGTCTGGGAAAGAAAGTGGTAACGATACTTTAAAACGGAAGCGGCTCCGCCATGGATGTTGGTCAATTGGCGGAGCCGTTTTTGTGTTCTATCGACGACTTTTATTTTTTTGCATCTGCAGCCGTCCGCCTCATCCCGACAGTAGCCAGCATAGCGGTTAAGGCGCATATTTAACGGATGCGTTGGTCGCCTCTGCTGCGGCCTATTTTATTCCTTGTTTCTGTTGCTGGCCTATGCTCGCTTATATCGTCCGTCGCCTGTTGCTTATAGTGCCGACATTATTCGGCATTATGGTGATTAATTTTATCGTCATCCAGGCGGCTCCGGGCGGCCCTATCGAACAGCTTATCGCCCAATTGCAGGGACATGATTTTGGCGCCACCTCGCGGGTTAGCGGCACGGGCCAGGGCGAGAATTTGCAGGGACGGCAGGGCGGCCCCCAAAGCAGCAGCGGCAGCGGTTCGGACAAATATCGCGGGGCCCAGGGGCTGGACCCCGAATTCATTGTCGAATTGGAAAAGATGTACGGCTTTGACAAGCCGGCCCACGAGCGTTTTTTGCAGATGATGGGCCAGTATCTGCGCTTTGATTTTGGCGAGAGTTTCTTCCGCGACCAGCAAGTGGTGGATCTGGTGCTGGCAAAAATGCCGGTGTCGATTTCGCTGGGCTTGTGGACGACCTTGCTCATCTATCTCATTTCGATCCCTCTGGGCGTGGTCAAAGCAGTGCGCGACGGCTCGCGTTTCGATGTCTGGACTTCGGGTGTGGTAGTGGTGGGCAATGCGGTGCCGGGCTTCCTCTTTGCCATTTTGCTCATTGTCGTCTTTGCCGGGGGGCGCTACTTCGATCTATTCCCGCTGCGGGGATTGACCTCCAACGACTGGGAGCAAATGAGTTGGGGGGCGCAGATCCTCGACTATTTTTGGCATTTGGCGCTGCCGGTTTTTTCTATGGTATTGGGCGGTTTTGCCGCCTTGACGTTGCTGACCAAGAATTCCTTCCTCGAAGAGATCAACAAGCAATACGTTATCACCGCCCGGGCCAAGGGGTTGCCCGAGCGGCGGGTGCTGTACGGGCATATTTTCCGCAATGCCATGCTCATTGTCATTGCCGGCTTCCCCGCCGCCTTTGTGGGTATCCTCTTCACCGGCGCGCTGCTGACCGAAATCATCTTTTCGCTCGACGGGCTGGGCCTGTTGGGCTACGAATCGGCGATCAACCGCGACTATCCGGTGATGTTTGCGACGCTGTACTTTTTTACTCTGTTGGGGCTGGTGATGCAATTGATAGGCGATTTGACCTATACCCTGGTTGATCCGCGCATCGATTTCGACACGCGGGAGGTCTGAGATGAGCCAGCCTCAGGCCCAGGCCCCACCCGCCCGCAGCGAGCGCTTTTTGGGCATGCAGCTATCGCGCCTCAACCGGCGGCGGCTCGACCAGTTCAAGCGCAACCGCCGCGGCTTTTGGAGTCTGTGGCTGTTTCTCGTCCTGTTCCTGTTGAGCCTGCCGGCCGAATTTATTGCCAACGACAAACCCCTGCTGATCCGCTACGCCGGTTCGTTTTATATGCCGGTGTTGGTCGAATACCCGGAGACGACCTTTGGCGGCGACTTTGAGACCGAGGCCGAATACCGCGATCCGTTTGTGGCCGAGCTGATCGAGGAGCAGGGCTGGATGGTATGGCCGCCCATTCCCTACAGTTACCGCACCATTAATTACGAGCTGGAAACGCCGGCCCCCTCGGCGCCGACCACGGCCAATTGGCTGGGCACCGACGATCAGGCGCGCGATGTGGCGGCGCGGTTGTTGTACGGGTTTCGCATTTCCGTATTATTCGGGCTCACCCTGACCTTTTTCAGCTCTATTGTCGGCGTTGCCGCCGGGGCGGTACAGGGTTATTTCGGCGGCTGGGTCGATTTGATCTTCCAGCGCTTTATAGAGATCTGGTCGGGGCTGCCCACCTTGTTTTTGCTGATTATCTTGGCCTCGGTGGTCGAGCCCAATTTCTGGTGGCTGTTGGGGCTGTTATTATTGTTCAGCTGGATGAGTCTGGTGGGCGTGGTACGGGCCGAATTTTTGCGCGCCCGCAATTTCGATTTTGTCCGCGCCGCCCGGGCCCTGGGGGTCGGCGATATCGCTATAATGTGGCGTCACGTACTGCCCAATGCGATGGTTTCGACCTTTACCTTTTTGCCCTTTATCCTCACTGGTTCGGTGACTGCCCTGACCTCGCTCGATTTTCTCGGTTTTGGGCTGCCGCCCGGGTCGCCGTCGCTGGGCGAATTGCTCAATCAGGGCAAGCGCAATCTGCAGGCCCCCTGGCTGGGTTTTACCGCTATTGTGATGCTGGCCTTCATGCTGTCGCTGTTGGTCTTTATCGGCGAGGCCGTGCGCGACGCCTTTGATCCGCGCAAAACGTTCACCCCCGATGCAGGGGGGACCTCATGAGCTTGCTGCAAATTCGCGATTTGCAGGTCCGTTTTCGCATTGAAAGCCACGAGGTCGAGGCGGTGCGCGGGGTCGATCTGCACGTCGAGCGTGGTGAGACGGTGGCCCTGGTGGGCGAATCGGGCTCGGGCAAATCGGTGACCGCCCTGTCGGTGCTGCAATTGCTGCCCTATCCGCGGGCTTACCACCCCGGTGGCAGCATCGATTTTGACGGCGAGGAATTGCTGGGGGCCGGGGAGGGGCGTTTGCGCCAGGTGCGCGGCAATCGTATTGCGATGATTTTCCAAGAGCCGATGACTTCGCTGAATCCCCTGCATACCATTGAAAAGCAGCTCTGCGAAACCCTGATTTTGCACAAGGGGATGAGCCGGGCCCAGGCGCGGGCGCGCTCGTTGGAGCTGCTCGATTTGGTGCAGCTGCCCGACCCAGAGAGCCGACTGGACTCCTGGCCGCACCAATTGTCGGGCGGGCAACGGCAGCGGGTGATGATTGCCATGGCTCTGGCCAACGAGCCCGACCTGCTTATTGCCGACGAGCCGACCACGGCGTTGGACGTGACCATCCAGGCGCAGATTCTGCGTTTGCTGAAGGATTTGCAGAGGCGGCTGGGGATGGCCATTTTGCTGATCACCCACGATTTGACCATTGTCCGCAATACCGCCGACCGGGTCTATGTAATGACCGGTGGTGAATTAGTGGAGGAGGGGCCCACCCGGCGCCTCTTTGAGCAGCCCGAGCACCCCTATACGCGCAAATTGCTGGGGGCCCAGCCCAAGCCGGCGCCCGAGCGCGACGAGGCCGAAGTGCCGGTGCTGGTGCAGGCCGAGCAGTTAAAAATTTGGTTTCCCATCCGCAAGGGCTTGTTGCGTCGCACGGTGGGGCATGTGAAAGCGGTGGATGGCATTGATATCAGCGTCCGGCAGGGCCGCACCTTGGGGGTGGTGGGCGAATCGGGTTCGGGCAAGACCACGATGGGTCTGGCGCTGTTGCGGCTTATCGCCAGCCAGGGAGCCATCCACTTTGACGGCCAGGCCATAGATAATTTAACCAACCGCCAAATGCGGCCCCTTAGGCGGCAAGTGCAGATTGTCTTCCAGGATCCGTTTAGCTCGCTCAGCCCACGGCTGTCGGCCTTTCAGATTATCGAAGAGGGCATGCTGGTGCACGGGCTGGGGGAGACCTACGGCGAGCGCCGTCAGGCCGTGGCCCAGGCTTTGGACGAAGTGGGCCTGGAGCCGGCGACCATGGATCGTTTTCCGCACGAATTTTCCGGCGGCCAGCGACAGCGCATTGCCATTGCCCGGGCGATGGTGCTAAAGCCGCGCTTTGTTGTTTTGGACGAGCCCACCAGCGCCCTGGATATGACGGTGCAGGCGCAAATTGTCGATCTGTTGCGGCAATTGCAGGAGCGGCACAGTCTGGCCTATTTGTTTATCAGCCACGATTTGCGCGTGGTCCGTGCTCTGGCCGACGAGTTGCTGGTGCTCAAGGATGGGGTGGTGGTGGAAGCCGGCCCGGTCGAGCGGGTCTTTGAGGATCCGCAGACCGATTATACCAAGGCCCTGCTGGCGGCGGCGTTTTCGATTGAGGTGGTGGAGGGACGGGACGGTGAAGTTTAGCGCCGGGGCTTGAGCCTTGGATATCGGGCCAATACGATGAAATTGTCGATGTATTTAAGTGCTGTCATGGGGCCGCTTCTGGGTGCGTGCGGAAGCAGCGATGACAATCCCGTGGGCGGCGAGCCGGGCACCAATGAGCGCTCTCTCGACGGCGATATCAGGATCGCTTCGCAGCAAGATCTGGAGGATCTTCGCGCCCGCGCCGAAGGGCCCTTCCACATTGTCGGCGACCTGACCATTACCGAGACGCCCCTGGTTTCCCTGGACGGTTTAGAGAACTTGAGGGGCGTCGATGGGAATTTGAGTATTACTGTAAACGCAGGGCTGACCAGTCTGTCGGCTTTGGGCCAGCTCACCCACGTCGGCGGCACTCTGGATATCCGGCGCAATCCTGCTTTGGCCAGCCTATCGGGCCTGGGCCAGCTCACTCGCGTCGGCGGCACTCTGGATATCCGGCGCAATCCTGCTTTGGCCAGCCTGTCGGGCCTGGGCCAGCTCACCCATATCGATGGATTCGTGCGAATCGGCGCCAATCCTGCACTGACGAATCTGACGGGCCTGGACAATACCACCCGTATTGGCGAGGATTTGCTAATTAGCCTCAATCCAGGGTTGACCAGTCTGTCGGGCTTAGACAAACTGACAACTATTGGCGGCAGCCTGGAGATCAGCGACAACGAAGCCTTGCCAACAGCATTGGCAGAGAACTTTGCGGCCGGTATAGGGGTCGCCATGGACGTGGCCATTAGTGGCAACCAACCCTAAGAGCCTATTTCACCAACCCTGCACTTTCTCAGGAGCCCATTCCATGACCGACCGTTTACGCGTGGCCGCCATCGCCACCATTTACCACCCCAAATCGCATTCGGACGTCATCGCCACCAAATTCATGAAAGGCATGTCCACCGACGAGGGGCTACTGGCCCCGGAAGTGGATCTAGTATCGCTGTATATCGACCACGTGCTGGAAAACGATATCGGCGTCGGGCTGGCCGAGGAATACGGCGTGCCCATTTATCCCAGCATCCGCCGGGCCCTGCACGCCGGTGCCAACAAACTTGATGTAGACGCGGTGATCCTGATTGGCGAGCACGGCGACTACCCCTGGAACGAGCGCTACCGCCACATGTACCCGCGGCGCTATTTCTTTGAGCAGATAGCCGGGGTCTTCGGCGAGAGCGGGCGCAGTGTGCCGGTATTCAACGACAAACATTTCGCCTACGATTTCACCGACGCGCAGTGGATGTGGAATCGGGCCCAAGAATTGAATATCCCGCTAATGGCCGGCTCCTCGTTGCCGCTGTGCTGGCGCAGTCCTTGGCTTGAATACGATAAGGGGACGCCGGTAGAAGAGGCCCTGTCTATTGGCTACGGCGGCATTGAGGCCTATGGCTACCATGCCCTGGAGACGCTGCAGTGCATGGTCGAGCGCCGCGCCGGTGGCGAGACCGGTGTAGTGGCGGTGCAATGCTTGGAGGGCGACGAGGTCTGGCGGGCCCGCGACAAGGGCCTGTGGTCGGGTGAATTGGCCGAGGCCGCCTGCGGAGCCATTGCCAACAAATCTGTTGGTTCCATGGAAGAGCACGTCAAGGAGCCGGCGGTCTTTCTGGTGGAATACGCCAGCGGCCTTAAGACGGCGACGTTGATGTTATCGGGCTATGTCAGCGATTTTGCCTATGCGGCGCGGGTCGACGGCCAGGTGCAGGCGACGGAATTCTATTTGCAAAACGAGGGGCCCTTTGGCCATTTTGGCTATTTATGCCGCAATGTGCAGCGTTTTTTCCAGACCGGCCAGGCGCCCTATCCGCCCCAGCGCACGCTGCTGACTACGGGCATTATTGACGCGGCGATGAATTCGCGCTACGAGGACCACCGGCGGGTGGAGACGCCGTATCTGGATATTGCCTACCAGTCCTACGACGAGCTGCCGCAACGGCCTTTGGGGCCGCGGCCGCAGGGGGCTTGTATTGACCCGGAGACGCCGGATATAGTTTGACCTGGTTTTTTTGAGGGAGAGTGCTCGGTTGCTGCCAGGGGCGCAAGATGCTCCGTCGGCAGCGGATTTAGGCCGTTGACAAGGTCTATGCCTCCGGATATATTCCGTCTATTGGCATTCAGATATGTAGCTTTATCTACGACGAGTTTGGGGGCGACCTGGATTCGACGGGGATGGCGAAGCCTGAATTGCGTGCCGAGGTCCCCGACACCTCGTAAATCTCGGGAACAATTTTACCTGACGAGCAAGAATACGCTCTCGCTGCCTAAATAGGCAGCGCGTGGGGGCTGTTGGGGCCTGTAACGGCAGCCCTTGCGACGACTACAGCAGGCTAGTCCAGCGCTTTTGTTCAAGAACGCTGGGCGAAACTTCTTGAACTGGTTCCATACGGATCAAGTCAGTCAGAGCCGCGTGGAACGAGATTAAAAGACTGACTACGCACGTAGTATATTTTGGTAGGATTATCTTCGGACGCGGGTTCGATTCCCGCCGCCTCCACCATTATAAAAGCGCGCCGCCCTGTGAATAGGGCGGCGCGCTTTTATGTGTACTGATATTGGTCTTGTGGCTACATTTGCGTAGAATCAAAAGACGAAAGCCGTTGTTGTGTTAGCGCGTATACCAGAGACAAGGAGGCGACAATGACGGATACTTCAGTGGAAAAAGAGATTCTTGAGGAGATCCACAAATCCCGACATACCCCTCGCGGCGTCAATCATCCCAAGGTTCGAGCCCAGCGATTTTACGATTGAGGTCGCTCATTGGTGGCGCCCCGGCCTCCTCCCACGCTTTGGTGCGCGCGGCAATCTCTTCTTCCGTCGGCTGCCCCTCGCCCAGCACGGAAAAATCCACAAACTGCGCCATGCGCGGCTGCTTCGTCAGATTGTAGCCGTTGCCGTGCGGGCACGCGCGATGCCAAATCAGCAAGTCGCCACACTTGGTTGGGATGGAGCGTATTCGGTGCTGGAATGGCTCCAGGTCAGGATGATTGAGGTTGCCAGCCCAATCCGGTTTCACTCGCCCCGCTGCGATGCGTTCCTCGCGCAATCGGTCTAGCTGCGGCAAGGGCAGTGGCATCCCTTCAGCATCGAACGCGTGAGGCCAGGCCGTGTTCGCGTTCCGCCCAGGCCAGCCGCCTTTGCTGCCGTCGTTTGACCAGGAGTCCGCCTCCGGATCCAAAGGAGGGAAGCTCTGCACCCACTCGAGGAGCTCGTGGTGGAATCCGGGCAGCAAGCAGGTACCGCCCGCGTCGCCAAGGGTATCGGTGAGCGAGATGTTGCCCTGCAGTAGGTTCGTACCGCTGATCTCCCCTCGGCGGATATCGTCCAAGCTCGTGTCAAAATGCAGGGCCATCTCCCCCCCCGGCACCTTGATGTCCCCTCCACGCCGGTGAAAGATCTTCTCATCTGGCAGCTCCAGCGGCCCGCTCATTTCCACACCGAGCGTATCGCCCCCGATGTACGGCGGCTTCATGTACGCTCGCCCCACCTGCATCCCCATCCTCAGCCGATGGTCCCCCAGTAGCTGCGCGTGCGCGTGGTATATCCGCTCATTCTGGCAGATCTGCCACTGCAACGCCCGGGTGGCCGCAAACTCGGGCGTGGGGTCGAAGGTCAAAAAGCCATCATGATGGTCGGATCGACCGTGGGGCTGGGGGTACTCGCGCGGGTACCACGTGGCGGGGTCGTCTGGGTCTTGGTGCAGCTGGCGAAAGATCGCGTCGACCAGCAGCGCGCACTGTTCGGGGGGCACGGCTTCTTCCAGGACAATCCAGCCGCGCTCTCGCCACGCCGCCATCTCCGCCTCCGAGAACACCATTGTTCCTGATTTCTCGATTTCGTTCACGGTGCACCCCCCCTCCGGATCAGAGATGAGAAGCCTGCCGCCGCGAAGTGCCGTTGCTGGAAAGGCGGACTTGGTTCTCTAACTCACTGTGGTACATCCAACCTTCGGTTGCTACAACATGCCCTTGCGGCGATGCCGGTAGAGTATAGACAAGCGGTAAAGAGTCAACGCCAATCGTGGGCATTTGTCAATCGTTCATATTAGGTGAGTATGGGTGTGTAAGGCCGCTCGTTCTTTAGGATCGAAAAGGTCATCGGATACATCTCCTCGAACAAGGCCAATCATTTCTATTCCCATAACATACAAACAAAGATCGCTGCTGGCGGGCCAAAGGTCAGTTGGTTCGGGGCTGGCCGTTACTCCTTGCTGGAAGCCGCCCTACCATTATAAAAGCGCGCCGCCCGGGTGATTGGGCGGCGCGCTTTTATGTTCTGCCCGCGCTTGCTGGTAGCACACTTTCTGCGCAAAGAAGTGGTTGTTTGTGCCCAGGAAGTGTTAGGGGTTTGTTTTAGATTTGTAGTAGATCGGTTGTTCTGTCCGAAAATCCCGGTTATTGGCAGGATGTTACAAAAAGAATATACTTATTATTATTTATAGTTATAATGAAGCAAATGGGTAAATGGATAAACCATGAACACATCCCATGCAGACCGGCTATTAGAACTGGTTGAGCGTAAGGGAATTCTTCGACCTCGCGATCTGGAACCACATCACATACCGCGAATCTACCTTAACCGACTCACCAAGCGGGGGCTCCTGCGCCAGGTAGGGCGTGGTCTATACATGTCGGTTACAGCCGAACCCACGGAACATCACTCGCTGGCAGAAGCCTGCAAGCGGGTTCCACAGGGTGTGGTTTGCCTGCTCTCGGCTCTACGTTTTCACGACTTGACCACGCAGTTGCCATACGAAGTCTGGATGGCTATTCCAGGTACGACTCGCCGCCCTACCGTCCGTCGGCCAGCCCTGCGTTTTCACCGCTTCTCAGGCCAGGCGCTGACCGACGGTATCGCAGTACATTCGGTAGAAGGCGTACAAGTAAAGGTGTACCATCCCGCAAAAACGGTGGCTGATTGTTTCAAATTTCGCAATAAGATTGGTCTAGACATCGCCATCGAGGCTCTCAAGGACGGCATCCTCCAGCGCAAAGTGACCCCCGACGAACTGTGGCGCTATGCGGTCTCCTGCCGCATGACCCAGGTTATGCAACCCTACATAGAGGCCCTCGTGTGAACCGGCGCCCGTCCACAAACTTACCGGCATCTATTCATCAGCGCTTGTTGAATCTAAGAGATCAGACGGGTAAGGATTTCAATCGACTGCTGAACCGATATGCCCTCGAACGGCTGCTCTACCGGCTTTAGGCGACGTTACCTTCTCCAGAATTTCAGCTGTACGGTTAGTGATTGGATCTGTCTTCCTCAGAAATTCCCGGTGCGGGGTTCGATTTCCGCCGCCTCCATCATTTTCAATCACGCGCAACTTTCTGGTATTTATGGGAGTTGCACTTTTTTGTTCGGCGCCGACGGCGAGCCGGTACACGTCTGGTACACACTCTTCTTCTGGTTGGAGAGTGGCGGCTACGTCTTCGATCGCTTGTGCGAGGCGTTCCTCGCGGGTGCGGCCGTAGTCGTTCATGGTGAGTTCGGGGGTAGCGTGGCGGGCAAGGGTTTGGGCTTCTTTGACCGAAACGCCGCTTTCGATGACGAAGTTGATATAGGCAAGTCGGCAGGCGTGGAAGTCGATTTTGCCAACGGGCGTGTGTTTCGGGATTTCTGCCGCCTTTAGATCGTTGTCCAGGTCGCGGGCGGCGTGGGAGGGGAAATAGTCCCTACTTTATTGGCGCAAATCAGGGAGTTCACTGCACGGTCATCTGTCAACAGCCTCAGAACTAAAGACCACGCCGCGCAAGATCTCGCGTCGCTTCTTCCAATCCGGCATACAGCGGGACAGCAATCGGTAAAAGGCGGGCGAGTGGTCGTGATGTGCGAGGTGGCACAGTTCGTGCATGATGACATATTCGATCCCGTGGATCGGCGCTTGTATCAGTTTGAGGTTCAGAGTCAAGCGCCCGGAGGCCGAACAACTCCCCCACCGTGTGCGCATGTCGCGGATGACTAGAATCGGCTCGTCGATCCCGTGGCGACTGGCAACCTTCATGCAGGTACCGAGATAGCGGCGGAAGATGTCGTTGGCCCGGGCTCGATACCATCGTTCAACAGAGCGCTTGACAGTGACCGAGTCCGTCTTGTCCGGGACGGTGAGATGGAGATAACGGCCGCGGAGTTTCGCGGGTACTACGTTGCCTTGTTCCACCTTGAGGCGATATTGCCGGCCCAGGAAAGCGAAGGTCTCGCCGCTGATGTACCTGTGAGGGGTAGGAAGCGGATGGAAGTCTTCGAAGGAGGCTATCTGCCTGGCGATCCAGCGCGCCTTGGAATGGACAGCTTCTGCGACTTCTTGCTCGGAGAACGCCCTCGGCGCATCGGCAAATACCGTGAGATCGGTCTTCACCACGATTCGCAAACGCTTGCGATCTGACCTTTGGAGCCAGTACGAGATCCGCCGCCCGCCATAGACAAGGACGTGCTCTGCTGCCTCAGTCTTCATTGGCGATGGTAATCTCGATACATTGATCGATGAGTTTGTCCTGTACTTCAAGCGGGATCTCCAGCCCTGTCTTATCAAGGACTTCGAAGAACACGTCGTCGATCTCATTCCGCATCCGGTTTAGGGCGTCGGGATTGTCGCGGAAGTCCCGTATCTTGTGCGCACCCAGGCGGTCCTGTATCTGGCTGGCGATCTGGGTCGCCGTCTTCGGCTCGGCATGGTACTTCGCAACTTCTTCCCGCACCACACCGTAGTAGCGCCGTGCCATGTCTCGGGAGACCAATTCCTCAGGGATGGTGTCGTCAGTGTGAGTCGCCACTTTGTTGGCGTAGTCTTCCAGCAGCGGAAGCGCTTCGATAGCCTGCATGCGCTCTTCGTAGATCGCATCGAGTACGTCCTGTATCATCTTGGAAAACCGCGTAAAAAAGGCGGGATCCTTTTCCATCTCGTGCTCGATTGCCCGCTGAGTAGCCGAGGCGATCATGTCCGCCTTGGCTTCGGGACTTTTGCCCTGATCCTGCAAAATATCCTGCCGCTCCTTCGCGTCGAAAAGGTTGATCGGAGCGCATAGCTCGACGACATCCGCCGCGCCGACATGTGTGTCGATCAGCTTCTGTATTTTCGGCTCATATTCGGAAAAATCGATGCGCTCCTGATAGCGAGTGGCCGCCTCGGCCCGCAGGTTCTGGAAAAACTTGAGGTCGCGCTTGTATTGCTGAATTGTCGCCTCGGGTGTTTGTTCGAGAAAGCTGGTCGACGAGAGGGCAAGCGACAGGGTGCGCGCAAAACGGCCGAAGCGCTCGTAGAACTGGTCCCGGCGTGCCTCGTCGCGCAAGCTCTTGAGAAAAGCCTCCGGGTCCGTCGTTCCCTTCAGGCCCGGGAACAGTTCCCACACATCTGACAGCAGCTGCGGCAGCCTTGCGACCTCCTCACCAACGAAGTGCACCGTCTCGGCTAGATCTGTCTCGTCGAAGTCGGCCAACTGTGCGTAGAAGTCGATGGCTTGATCCAGCTCTTCGATGACGCCGCTATAGTCGAGGATCAGCCCATACTCTTTGCCGTCGAAGAGTCGGTTCACCCGGGCGATGGCCTGGAGCAGTGTGTGACCCTTGAGCGGACGCGCCAGATAAAGCACCGCGTTGGAGGGCGCATCAAAGCCGGTGAGCAGCTTGTCGACGACGATGATGACCTCGGGATCATCGCCTTTCTTGAAGGCGTTGATGAGCTGTTTATTGTAGCGCTCTTCGGACCCGTAGCGATCCATCATCTGCTGCCAGTAAACCTTTTCTTCGGCAGGAGCTCCTCGTTCGTTCCCATCTTCGCCTTCCCTGACATTCGGCCCAGAAATGAGTACCTCGGTGCGGATCATGCCGAACTCGTCGAAGCACTTCTTATAGAGCAGCGCAGCCGCTTTGTCGGGTGTTACTAACTGGCCCTTGAGCCCAGTGCCTTTATAGCCGCCCCGCTCATAGTGCAGAGACACGTCCCAGGCGATCATACGGATCTTCTGCTCGGCCTTGTTGAGCTGGCGCTCGGAGGAAAACTTGCGCTTCAGGTCAGCGCGCTGGGCATCGTTCAGGCCGTGGGTCAGCTTCTCGAACCAACTGTCGATGGGCGCTTGGTCGACCGACTGCGGAACGTGGCGGGCCTCATAGAGCAGTTGTACGACCGCCTTGTCCTCAATGGCGCGCGCGATGGTGTAAGGTGGCGTGAAGAGCGCCCCGAATTTTTGGAAGGTATTCCTCTTGGCTCCTTTTGCCAATGGGGTGCCGGTAAAGGCAATGAAACAAGCTCCCTTGAGGGCCAGCCGCATCCGCGCGTGGTGTTCTGAATAGTTACTGCGGTGCCCCTCGTCCACCAGCACAAACGTGTCGTGGGTCGCCTGCTTGAGATTCCGCGCCTTAGTGGCGGTTTCGAATTTGTGAATCAGTGTGGTGACGACATGCGAGCGGTCGTCGGAGAGGAGTTTGACCAGGTCCTGTCCGGTGCTGGCCTGCTCTGGCTCGAAGCCGCAGGCGCGGAAGGTGCCGCAGATCTGGTCGTCGAGATCGATGCGGTCGGTGACCAGAATGACCTTAGGTGTCAGAATATCCGGCGCCAGCACAAGGGCCTTGGCCAGCATGACCATGGTGAGCGACTTGCCGCTGCCCTGCGTATGCCAGACTACGCCCCCGCCGCGCGCTTGGTCGGGATCGCCGCCGCGAATGCGCTGGAGGATGTCTTCTACCGCAAAGAACTGCTGGTAGCGGGCAATTTTTTTTGCGCCGTTGTCGAAGAGGATGTTCTGGTAAATCAGGCGCAGTATGCGTTCGGGCCGGCACAGGGCATAGAGGGCGCGGTCCTGCTCGTAGATGCCGTGCCCCTCGTTGTGGAGCTGTAAAAACTGCTTGGCCGATTTCTGGAAGGGGGCAGTTAAAAGGGGCGAATTATGCGCTACCGGGCGGGCGGTCAACTCTCGGATGGAATCATCGAGTCCCTCTTCGCGCCACACCGTCCAATATTTGCGGGGTGTGCCGGTGGTGCCATACTCGGCCTTATCGCGGGCCAGGGCAAAGAGGAGCTGGGCATAGAGGAAGACCTGCGGAATGCCGTCCTTTTTCTGATAGTCGGCCAACTGATTGATGGCCAATTCTATCGGCTGCTTCTTGACGTCGCTATAGGCACTACGCTTGCACTCAATCACCCCGATCGGAATGCCGTTGATAAACAGCACGATGTCCGGAATGTAGTGTTTCTGCAAGCCGACGCGCTCCACCTTGAACTCGGCGGTGCAGTGGTATCGATTGTTCTCGGGGTGTTTCCAGTCGATATAGGCGACGGAGAAGCTCTTGGTGTCGCCCTCCACGGTCTGCGGCACGCTGGTGCCGAGGCAGAGCAGATCGTAGACCTGCTCGTTCTGGTGGATGGCTCCGGTGGCGCGGAAGGCTTTTAGCGCCTGCACGGCGTTGGTGATAGCGTTCTCGGTGAAGATGTGCTCGGCGCCCTTGAAGGTGTAGCGGCCGTGCTGGCGGATAAAATCGACGAGGATCGGGTCGAGGATGGATGTGCCCAGCCGCCCTCCGCGCAGGCGGTTGCACTCCTCGGGCGGCAGATATTCCCAGCCCATCTCTGTGAGAAGTTGCAGGGCCGGGAGCTGGCTCTGCACCGTTTCGAGGTAGCTCGGTGTGTTGTAAGTGGGCGTATCTTCAGACATGGGCTACACCTTAACCCGGACCTGGCCGGTGAGGAGTTTCTGCATGAGGGATTTTTTTTGCTGTTTGAGGGCGGTGAGTTTGTCTTGCAGAACTGCAATCTCACGTTCGCAGCTCTGTAGCACATTGGTGATTGCCAGTTGCTCTTCGATTGTCACTGGAACCTTAATTCGTTTCTTCATGAAGTCTTTTAGATTGAAGGTCATTTTCTCGATTACAACGCCGTAACTTGAGATAAAGGCAAGATGATAAAGCCACGGGGTGCGAGAGAGATAGTCGAAGAATGGCATGTGAAGTCGAGCGCCCTCTTTGGCAACCAGTGAGATATAGCTACCAGAAATATGGCCTCCGTCAAAATTCGCCGTTGTCATCGCCATAGCGCCGTGGACGACCTGCATCTTCGAAATCAGAAAATCGCCCTTGTGTGTTGTGTACATGGACTTCGTCAGGATATCCCGACCTTGAAGTGCCTCTCGATAGAACAGCCCACCGGAGCGGCGACGCACACTAACAAGGCGATACACCTCATCATCGTCCCAATTCACTGGCCGACTGACTTCCGTCATAACATCGCCGATCCTTACGCTTACCCACTTCCCCTCAAACCCCGGCAGCCGTCTCTTGCCGGTGAGGAGCTGCTGCATGAGGGCCTTCTTCTGCCGCTGCTTGGCGTCGATGAGGTCTGTGGTCTTCTCGATTGCCGCGTCGCTGGCGGAGAGGATCTCGGCGATCTTATCCTGTTCCGGAAGTGGAGGCAACGGAATCGGGAAAACCTTCAATTGCGTTGAATTGATGCTCGCTAGGTTGGTAGATTGCTTAGAATTGAGTATGAAGTATTTCCGTCCGTGTGCAGCTGACGCGTTACAAGCCAGGAGGCTCGGCAGCAAACGATCTGGATCGCACCTAACTGCAAATACATGATTTTGGTGAAGACAGGGATCGATTTGTCCCTGCCACACACATCCCCTGCCCAGTTTGTCAAAATCGCCACCTTCGGTGAAGAGAACGTCTCCGGCCTTCAGCCGATAGCGCTCGATATCAACCTGATCCAGAGTAATTTCTTTAATCTCATCTAGTATCACATGGCCATCTTGAACGTTTGCGACGCGGAGGTATGGCAACGTAATAGCTTCACTTGAAGTCTTTTTGCCCTTGGCTATCCCAGTTTGGACTTCAGCAACATCACTTAAAACTACAGCTTCCCATTCCACCGGAATCCACCCCATCTTCGTCTTTTTATATCCGACTCGCTTCTCGTTCGAGTCCATCACTCCCCCTCCTCTCGTTCCAGATTTGGCAGCTCCTTCATCACGCTGGTCGAAGTCCAATTCGAAAAGCCGCAGTTGATGTCCGTCAGATGATTTCATGTTATATCGAGTGTTTAAGGAATGTCTTGGGTAATGTATTTTACTTTTTAAATAGTAGTATTTCCTCAAACACCGGCGCAGTTTACTGCGTTCGAGTGTTTTGACTTGCAAAAACTTAAGACCACAGAGTTAGATAGCGACCAACTCGGCGATCTTTTCCGCGACCACTGCCATTGAATCTTCTGACTGGACTTTTGCAAAACGCGGTTAGTATGCATTAATTGGTGCAAAATGTAGTCATTCCCCACCCCCTGTCTCGGATTGGATGCCATGCCTGCCATTATCGGCTTTCCCACGGTGGTTGAAGAAGC
>WLWI01000643.1_pt1 | contig 31297 bp, 12 predicted proteins | sample 6701501 | NCBI WGS metagenome assembly WLWI01 (sample SAMN12718690, study PRJNA515312) | sponge metagenome | isolation source: marine sponge | host: Mycale hentscheli | place: New Zealand: South Island, Marlborough, Capsize Point | collected 2014-11-01 | reverse complement strand
TACTGGAATGCTGCAGTGTTTACACTTAGAATTAACACTGGCCTCAGTGTTACTATAACACTGCAAGGTTTTACACTCTTGATTTACACTTCAAAAGTGTTATTATAACGCTTCATTTTTAACAGTGAGGAAGACTGCAGCCAATAAATAAGGAGATGACATTATTCTATGGAGGAACATTGCCAAATGTGACTCATGTACTTCATGTTAAAGAATCAAAAGAAAAGGACAAAAGAATCAAAGATTTGGAGGTATGTATGTATATAGCTTTATAGATTCAGTTATTGCTGCCAATGAGAAATAGTCAAATTCCCCTATTATTTAAGAGAGGCAATACACAGCAATGTTCAATGAATATAACCAGTGAGTATTTCATAATTGAAATTAAAATAGAACTGGTAAATTGTAGTTCTTAATTTTCTCTTCTTTGGATTCAGCTTTCGAAACTGTAATGAATTTAGTAGTTAGTGTAAGTCCTCATTTATCAACCCCCATCTATTATTGACCACATAAGCCTCAATTATCGACCAGTCAAAAGTACGGAACGAGCATGCATTCCATTATTTTATTCCACTTCAGTTTGTATTGTGGCTCTGTGCACCTACTTTTTCCTGGCTCTTATTCATATAACAAGGTGAACTGAGTTTGAGGTAGCTGTAGATGATATTCTTTGGTGTTGAACTACATGTATCAGTACACTCTTTCATTAATAGCAATCTATTCACCACAGCATATTAGCTAGTAGTTAGCTAGCTACAAAACTAGTTATTCATTGTGCTTTACAGCTGCAGTCTAAGTAAAACATAGATTGCATGCAAGGATTAATAATTGTAGTATTTTTTAAGAAGTGGAAAGAATTCAGCTGTAAAGAATCAATGTAATACCTCCACAACCTACATCTCAAAGTAGGCTCACCACAATCCCTGTCTCAAGTATCATCATCTCATTAAGTAGGCTTTCTGCTGCATTTATCTCCAACTTGCTCCAACAACTCCTTTCTATTCCACATCTCTACTCTAGTTCTGTTGTTAATACAAGGAGTAGTATTTAAGCAAGAGCTAACTTCAGTCAATAATATGTATTTACAAAATGTGTAAGCTTGCAGTCATATAAAGAAATTAGGGAACAAAAAAGAGAGAGGCAACAGTGTCTTTATAATCACGAATTATGCCCTTATGTTTGCATGTATTATTTTTAAAAACTTTACTACAAAATATTGTGACAAGAATTTATTGAAATCGTGTGGTAAAGGGTTTTCATATACATAGATTACAGTGGTATTTTCCAATTTGAATAAATTCTTATTAGAAATGGGTTATGGGCAATTATTGTAGAGTGGCCGATAACAGTAGTATGCAAGCTCAATGGGAGGTCGATAATATAAGGGTATGGATGATAATAGAGGTCTCACCACTATGTACTTACGTAATTCTCAGAATTCTGCAAAAGAAGATAACAAAATAGTATGTATACATACAGATGCAGTATAAAATAGTATTAAAAATGCTGCTTACTAGATCTTGAGAAAGCTTATAAATACGGACATATGCTTCGAGGGGCAAACTTTGGCAGATAGTTGAGGACCTATGCTATTTTATTAATTATTTGCCAACAAGAAGTAGGCAGTATAGATTTTCTTGTCTAAAGCAAGTCCAAATTTATATTTATAAATTGTACAGATTTCTGGCTCATTATTATATAAAAAAAAACCCAACATTTTTTCAATTAATTATTTACCCTACCCTGTTCAAGTGAAGCTACGGTTACACCATTCAACAAAAGCAGCAATTGCACCTTGCTTTTATGAGCTGACCAGCAGAAAACAGCTGCTTATTTTTTATGGAAATGTAATATAAAAAAGACGTACATATTTTCTCTTATTATATACTCTTAAAATTAGTCACACTCAATGGTATTTTCTATTTGGATAGTATATCTTTTACTCTGCTACTTTGCTTCATCAACACCTTGCACATTGTTGGAGTGTATAATAATGTTACACAATACTGAAACTTATCTAGTTCAATAAAAGTGGGGAGGGAAGGGGGTGGGCTAATATGCAATCAAAACAATCCCTGTATTAGAATTACTATGACAAAAGGCTATATATTACCAAAGTGCATGTTTTTCTTTTTTTACATTTTTTGCCGCTATCAATTAAGTTCGATAGTTCCATAGGCATTTTGTGTGCACCTTTAAAATTTAAGCATTTATTAAATTAATCATTTTTCAGTCATCTGAAAAAGTCCTTTGAGCAGTGGCAGATAAAATAGGAATTATCGAAGTTAAATTAAGTAATTTAGGCAATTAAGGTAGTATGTTGTATCAATACAAAATGTTCATGGCTACTTAACCCATTCACTGGCACAATCGCCTATAGGCGCTCAAGGATGACGTAATCCGGGGGAAATTATTTTTCCGCTAAACACTAAAGCTTAGCTGCAGCATCCAGAGCACGGCTAATGCGTTGTTCTATTACATGTATTTTTAGAATAGAATTAGCTAATACGTAACTAAGGTAGTCGGGCTAAAAATAAATTTGACGTTAGTTCGAAAAATGGTGATAAATTTGTCTGCAACTGAGGCTGTGGATCTTGTCTGCGACGATGTTTTAGACTGCGAACGTGAGAGAGAAGGGGTAGAGGAGCTATATAGCTACTGCAGAAATACTACTGTCAAATATAGAGAGTTGGACTTGCTTGCTAAAGCTGTCATTTCGTTGCCAGTTGAGGAAACGACTAGTTTTCAAATTGAGAGCTACTAGAGTACTGTAGGTAGCAAACATACTAGCAGCTATGTCGAAGAGGAAATGGAACTTGATATTCCAGGTAAGAAAAACAGCTATTTACAGGGTGTATTCGAGAAAAAAGTAAGAAATAGTTTTTCCGGGAACATGGCTGTAAGTTTTATTATGCCCAATAGCTTTCCCAGAAATATGGCACTAATTTGGTCACTGCTGTAAACTTTTTTTTACAAACTTCCAGCAATGAGTGATGATTTGACTGAGCTACCTTTGCTCTCTGAATACTTTGGACTTCTCTATTCATTCAAAGGATGATGTCTCTACTTCTGCAAGGTCAGAATATTGCGATGATGGTAATACTTATTATGTTGAAAGCAAGAAAGGTTGACAAAGTATTTGAATGGATGAAAAATGAGGAGTATGAGTAAGAAAATTGCTAGAGGGAGGAGTAAGTGTGTGCAGAGGACTGGAAATTGTTAGCGAAATATTCTTTTCTTCTTGATGTTCTTTTTCCCGGCTAACAGTCACGCCTCTCCTGGTGTCATTAGTGAGCAACAGCATTGCTGGCTGAGATAACTGTCTAGTATAACGGTAAAATTTATCTAATCATGCAAAAACAATTGCTAATATTGCACTAAAACGGCATACACATCACTTCGTTATGATATAGCTACATTGTGGTCACAATAACCACTGTGTGGTTTGTTGCTAGGCAGCCAAATTTGACCAAAATGGTTGAACAATATATGTACTATGACGTGATATATGGTTGCTAGGTACTATTTTGAACTCCTAATTTTATAATTAATTTTAAACATTAATCATATAGAAGAAATAAAATTACTGAAATTTGAGAGGGTGCTGCTATCAAATGGAATGGTGCTTGTAAATGCACTATAGAAATGCTGATGTCACGTGAACAAGGTTAATTTTTGTCAGCCATTTCATAAATGAGGATAGTAATAGTGGGGAAGATAGTGTGTTCCTTCCACCCCCACCCATCTGCTAGGTAAGTTTGTAACTGAGGTAATGTAACCACTTGAATTTTCATGCAATTTAAGTAGCCAGTTTCTTTAAAAACTTTGCCATGGTTATTCACTGAACTGCAAGTGCATTCCTATGTTATTGCATTTGTAAATGCAAAACTCTATTTGGGCAGAGTTATAGGACTTGTAGAATGCTTCTACTAGCTATCAAGTCTTTTCCCCAGGACAACAACAGTCTTTTCCAGTAAAGAGAAATGATAGTAACTGACTGAATCTTAGAATCTTGTTGGTTATATTACTGTGTGAGATGATTGTGTTTCTGCTATGGAATGTGTGTGAATGTAAATGCAAATGGAAACCTGAGTGAACATAAATTAGCTACTTAAGTGAAGTCAATCAAAATTAAGTGGAGTTCATAGGAATTCACAACAGATTTTTTTTAGTCATTCAAAGAGTGTGCATTTTGTGTTGCAAGACTTACCATTTTACTATGTATGTAAAATATCTGTTAGTCAGACATTGCAATTTACTGCATTATAGCTATCCACATATTGTAGTCACTATATAAGTAACACTGTTCAGGCTTGAGCATTCGCAGGCATCCCTTGTAATCCCCCTACACTTTATGTTAGTTGATGTTCATCGATGTTCGTCGATATTCGCCGATTGTCACTAACTTGTTGATATTACTATGACATTCAAGTAGTTTTGTTTTCATTCTAACTTTTTCACCTATACTACTAATTGTGCACTTCATCAACTTCTCATCTATCACTATTTGTGTATCTCAGCTATATTGGTATTTTACTATTATTTATTTGTCAATTTGTTATTCTTGTACTACCAGGGTAGTCACAAGTTGTGATACTGTCTTGAAGGTACGACAGTATCAACAAAGGATCTAAGTGAAACTATAGAGAAGCAGAGATTTACGACTTCTTGCTCATGCAATTAGTTAGGAAAGAGGTGGGAAACGATTAAGCCAGAAGGTCTCACCCTTTACTTAGAACTCTGTCGAATCAGACACTCACTAGTGAGTCTTACCTCGGTCAGGTTGGCTATGAGCCCGCTTGTTCAAGGTCTGTGAACACTTCACAAGGGGCCAAGCCTTCCACTTTGCTAGGCTGTTCCGAATAAACTCACACTCCTAATTATGCAACATTTGAGCTGAAACTGAAATAATCAATGGGATCCACTTAGGACCATGGTGTTGAAATAAGTTGTGTGAAGTGGTGATAATTAATTTGATTAAGTGTTGTTCAGCCCTCATGTAAATGTCTATTATCTCACTGGTTATTATTAAAGCGTACTAAACTAATGATAATATTCATACTTCATTATTTTAGAAACTGGAAATGGAAATATCAGCAGATAGAACAAGTTTAATTAATGCCAATTCAAGAATTCATGAAGAAAAAGAGCAACTAGAAGTTGTCATCAACTACTTGCAAGTTGAAAACAATCAACTGAAGACTGAGAAAGAGCAATTGAAGACTGAGAAGGATCAGTTGAAGGATGAAAAAGATCAACTGAAGACAGAGAAAGATCAGTTGAAAGCAGAAAAAGATCAATGTAGGGCAGAGAACAATCAATTGAAGGCCGATAAAGATCAATTGAGGGCAGAAAACAATCAACTAAAAGTTGAGAAGCATGAACTGAACTCCTCAAGCCAACGATCAGCCGCTGAGAACATTCAATTACGGGCTCTTTATCAGCAAGAGAAAGGTGAACTCCAATTGGAAATTGAGCAACTCCGTAGAGATTTACAAAACGCCACCATGTCAGATGATAAATTATTCACGCGTAAATCTCTGGTGAGTATTTTCAGTGTATTTTGTAAAATTGAGTTATACATAATTTCATATATGTAGTAGTATTTTTACAATTACTTAACCTTAACACTTGACTTTATCATCTCTAGCATTAAATTCAGCTCTGTATATATGAAATAACAACAGAATAATTGATTTGTTTTATTTTGTGTGTGTATATGGTAATCTCAGAACATTTACTTATAAGTGAAGTAGGTATGCACCATTCTGTTCATATTGTGTGGATAAGTTTACTATCATAATAAGACTGAAGAGCTTTGATGTTAAGAGCATTTCAATTACAGTAATATAATATATTTTACATCCAAGAAAGAGCCAAGAATAATTAATAGCTATTATACAAAGTAATTGTACACATTATCATCAAGCAATTTCAAAAGTAATACTGATTTAGTTTTATTTTCCTTTCGGTAACCGATTTAAAGTATTCCAATACCCAGTTGGCTTCTTTGATTTTTTAGAGACATTTAAGGGTGGCCGCACACCGCCCACGCATTCGGTTGCTATGTGTTCTAACTACAGATCCTCTCCTTGCAAGACTATTCTACCTATCTACAAACTGCAAGTACCTCCCGAAGATACTACTCTCCAACTATGAAGCGGAAGCGGCGAAGTTTTCATGGCCCCGAGTTACAATTTTGAAGCAGTTTTCTGGAGCTATGCGGGGAGCTGAAGCCCCGCAATTTGGCACGCTACTAGCTAAGACTCTACTCTACTGCAACACAACGAGTTTTTCTTCTTTTCGACTTTACTTTACTATTTATTCGAATTTTTTTCATGTTATAAGATATTGAAAAATTCAAATTGTGGTGCACTTCATTTTTTTGTATTCTACCCGTGTGCAAAAAAATATTGTCTTTCTCATTATTAGATTCCAAGAAAAACTCGTTCAAAATTTAGAGTTTCTATTCCACTCGCAATTCTTAAGAAATAGCCCCACCCCCATATCTCGTACTACGAGTACGCGAGCAATTTTTTTTTTCAATTAGATTGTATTGGTTCTAAAAAGAGCCCGCCTATATCAAGAGTAAACAAACATCAATACAACAAAACAAGAGAGTCAGAAGAGAGAGCAGTTTATTGGAGATAGCCGTAGGTGAAGGTATTAGATCTGCGCAGCTTGGGAAGTCTTCGCTCCGCAGAAATCGAGCCTGGTATAATATCCATCCACTTGAGTTCAGGTGCGCAGAGTTCAGAGAACGGCTACAGGAGGAGAGGCAGCCTGGTGCACCTTGCTGCGTGAGCTCCGACGACGTATGAAGAGTTGCTGTAAACAGATATGAGACAACAAGAAGCTAAACTAAAACACTACAACTTCGCAAAGTATACTTCTGCTACTACTGCGCGATAGTTTCTGCTCGCGTATTATCAAATGGTGGGGTATTGGCGGGGAATAAATTAATGTCCGGATCTACAGGCGGTGCTGGGCTATGACCGATACCGACCGGTATCGATCTCTCCGTGATCCCTGAGCGGAGCACACTATGTTGAAATCCAATAGCTGGACAGGGAATTGGGAATCTTGGAACAAAGTACCAAGCGAGAGGTATATTAACCCAGTTGGCTGGGGAGACAACTCGTCGCCCAAATCTGCAGCAATTATGCGGACACAGTCCTCGCCGGTGCGCGTTGCTATGTGCGGCCACCCTTAAAATGGATCTGTGAACCCTATACATGTTCTAAACCACAAAAACAACAACAACATGAAACAATAACTCCCGCTGCCATGTGCTCTCTGGTATTGCTTGTATAAACTGGAAACATCACTGATGAGTATATTAGATTGATGAAAAGTGTGAGTAAGTGCAGGAAGTTCTTGATAGTGCAGTGATGGCAAGCGAGGTAGATATTGTTCAGATCATATTAAAGGGTCATCACTTGTTCATACCATTTCTCCCTGTTTTATTGAATAAAATCACTTGAGAAAAGAAATTTTTAATAGTTCAGTATGCACATTTTGTGTAGTTAACTGAAATCTGCTTCAACTAAGTGAACTCATACACTTTACATACCAGTTTTGAGTGACTATAATATCTTGTATTTTATTTTAGTTTAGTTTTTTTATTTTTAAACATGGAGATGAGTTTAATGGTTGACAAATTATCTTGCACACTCTTTGCTGAAGCCAGTTTAGTATCTGGTTATGAAATTTAATAAAAGTGTGATGTAATGCTTGAGGGAGTTAGATGTACTTACCTAATGTTGGTTTGAAGACGATTAATCAAAGATGATAAAAAAAGTTTAAAACCAATTTTGTTTGGAGGCATTGATGTAGAAATCTATATTATTGAAACACGTTGGGACCAACAGGTGTTTGGATATCTGAACGCCATAGAAAATGTATTATAAAAACAAATGAAAAGGTGTGGTCAGGCAATTCTTTGTGTCTGCACGTGCTACTATTAGATTTATGAAGTACGGTTAACGGAAGCGTTCGGATAATTCAAGTTTGGATAACTGAGAAGTTCAGTAGCTTAAGTTCTAGGTCGAGTACCAGTATCACTAGGTCGAGTACCAGTATCACAAGGTCGAGTACCAGTGTAACTAGGTCGAGTACCAGTATCACTAGGTCGAGTACCAGTGTCACTAGGTCGAGTACCAGTATCACTAGGTCGAGTACCAATGTCACTAGGTCGAGTACCAGTGTTACTAGGTCGAGTACCAGTATCACTAGGTCAAGTACCAGTATCACTAGGTCGAGTACCAGTATCACTAGGTCGAGTACCAGTATCACTAGGTCGAGTACCAGTGTCACTAGGTCGAGTGCCAGTGTCACTAGGTGGAGTACCAGTGTCACTAGGTCGAGTACCAGTATCACTAGGTCGAGTACCAGTATCACTAGGTCGAGTACCAGTGTCACTAGGTCGAGTACCAGTGTCACTAGGTCGAGTACCAGTGTCACTAAGTCGAGTACCAGTGTCACTAGGTGGAGTACCAGTATCACTAGGTCGAGTACCAGTGTCACTAGGTCGAGTACCAGTGTCACTAGGTCGAGTACCAGTATCACTAGGTCGAGTACCAGTGTCACTAAGTCAAGTACCAGTGTCACTAGGTGGAGTACCAGTATCACTAGGTCGAGTACCAGTGTCACTAGGTGGAGTACCAGTATCACTAGGTCGAGTACCAGTATCACTAGGTCGAGTACCAGTGTCACTAAGTCGAGTACCAGTGTCACTAGGTGGAGTACCAGTATCACTAGGTCGAGTACCAGTGTCACTAGGTCGAGTACCAGTATCACTAGGTCGAGTACCAGTATCACTAGGTCGAGTACCAGTATCACTAGGTCGAGTACCAGTGTCACTAAGTCGAGTACCAGTGTCACTAGGTGGAGCACCAGTGTCACTAGGTCGAGTACCAGTGTCACTAAGTCGAGTACCAGTGTCACTAGGTGGAGCACCAGTGTCACTAGGTCGAGCACCAGTGTCACTAGGTCGAGTACCAGTGTCACTAGGTGGAGTACCAGTATCACTAGGTCGAGTACCAGTGGGCTGTGTTGTGTACTCAACCAAAACTCAAATTCGCGGAGTTGCTTGCACTTTGTGTGAATGTTTCCTAGCCCACAGAACAGGTTGCATGTATGCTCAGTGTCATGTGAATTATGGGATGGGAGTAGGAGCTTTTATTTTAATTTTAGCTTTTGAAGTTTGCTAGTAACTCAGATTAGCTCCGGTTGCTTCTGTCGTCAGGGAGGATCATCACCAATTTTGCAAATATTGGGCAGAACTTGGGATTGCAACACAATGCAGCATGTGCCTATGGGGCAGGCAGGTGCTCTGCTGGGATTTCCCAGTTTTTAGGTAAAGCCCCCCCCCCCCCCCAAGAAGTTGAAACGTCGGGTTAAGTTTTAATTAACAATATAGGCTGTTAGAACGAGAAAAATTTGCTGTTAGCACTCAGACAATGAAGTTGAATACCACACTACTCATCACTCACTAGTGGACCATGTGGTAGACCTCTGATCAAAGTTCAAAGGTCACATGCATGATGCTAATAATGGAATTTTCTATACTTCCCTCCCCCTCTAGTTACAAAGCATGTTTTCCTATACTAGAAACAGTGCAGGGTCAAGCTATAAAATGACTGGACTATTACCCTTTAACCAAGCTCATTTTGTTTCAGTAAAAGTTTCTCAATAAACCATTGCTTACTTGGATACAATCAAAATGTAAATTTAGTTATTTGTAATCTTATATTCAATAAATGACTTTAAGGGCTGCATCATAAAAAAAAAATTAACATTTCTTTATTTTCTGGTTTGTGTAAGGCTGTTTGTGGAGTGAAATTTGATCATTCTTGCTGAAGACCCTTTACCACATGGTTCTAGTAGCTATGACACATGTATCCTTTTTGAAAGTTTAGCCATTAAGGTAGGTTCAGATAAAGATCGATTTATTTGTCTTTTTTATGACGAACTAGCTGGTGATTCATTGCATTTTTTTTCTTCTGAGATCAAATTATTGGTAAAGTATCATCGCTACAACAGACTACTTTATAAAAGTAGAACAACAGGGTTTTTGGTACAACTGCAGCAACAATATTATTGTGGGTGTGTTAAGGGTAGGATTTTTTTTTTTATGTATAAAACTCTATACAATGCCCAATTGGAAAACTCCAGGCCACATGGTCATACCGTGTTAATAACCAGTTAAAGAAGCTTTGCTCCTCTCCGTGGTTGGTTGTTTATTCAGAAAAGTCTGTATGCTACTAACAATAGTGTCTTTCCCTGTAACCACACCCACTCTTGTTAGTTTAAAATGAAGTTCTTTATATAGAATTCACTAACAGTGAAATCCAACTCGATGTGATTTTCTAATTTGAAAACCCTTTACCTGGAATGCACAATGAGGTACATGGTGAAGGTATTCATTGTTGCATGCTATGGCAAACGCTTAGTTGGTTAATTACTGTATAAGGTCAAGCTTTCTGTCAGAATACTTGAATTTTTTGTATCTTATTTGTCTCATTTGATAATGTAAGCATCAGTGGCATTTTTTTTGTTAGGTTTGGTCGTCATATCAGCAAGAGAACAGAACTTGAAAGAGACAGGAGGGATGAAGAAGAAAAGAGGCTAAAGGATGATGAAGAGAAACGAATGGAGCAAGAAAAAACAAGGAGGAAGTGAGTTTATATGGTAATACGTTTGTGTGTTAGTAATGCTGACAACGGTGTGTATTCACGAATAATTCATTAGTTTAGCTGGATTGCTTAAAGTGTCGTCTAAACTGAATGGGTAAAGCATCATCAGCTAAAAAACCTAGTGAAATTGGCGAGGAAAGGATGGCAAACATTTCAAAAGTGAAGGCAGTAGTTTTACAAACTATAAGTCCACAATCATGGACAGAGAGACTTAGAATCAGGAGAGATAGACATAGGAGGAGAAAGGAATCCATGACTCCGAGAAGAAAGAAGGAGGTTAAGTGTAGCTGAGATGGCTGAGGAAGAAAGAAAGCAGGAAGGGAAACTGATGTAACTGGAACAAGTGATACAGAATAATAAGAATACCGTATGTTACTGTATTCCTAATTTGTGAGAGTTTGTAATTAAGCACCACTGTGTGGCAGGGACTTACTAGATAATTGCTTTAATTTGTGCTTGGATTGTGTATGATAGTGCAGTTTGCTTGAAATGAAATTCGAAAGTGAGTAAAATGAGCTAGGCTAGTGTGCTTTTATTGAAATTGATATGTGTAATGTATATAATATATATATGAGTAATTGCACAGGGAAACCCGTGCTATTAGTCCCAAATACACAGGTTGCCCGTGCTATTATTGGCTAGTAGTGGGAAAGCTTTTTTTTTTTTTAATCGTTTGCACTCTGCACTGTATCTTCATTCACTAGCTCTGGATTTCAGGATTAGCTCCCTCCCGAAGTTTGTTCTCAACCATGACTCCTCCTAATCTGTAAAAAACAATTCTGTTTAATACGGATAGAATTTCTGCACTAAAGAATGACACAGTCTTTGACTGAAAAACAAAAACAAGACAAGCTATTCGAACTGTACTTTTCCAAGGCTAGCGTTGCACGCGTATGCACTGACCCATACTATTGCACATGGCTACTGTGATATTTCACTTTCCCAGTGCTATTTCAATTTGAACAGTGATTTTTACTGTTCATTTTTGAATGGGCAACTTGATGCATCGTACTACTATTAATAATATATTGGTGTGCAAGAAATAGAACTCATGCTCATATCATTTCCGTTAATCCGGTGACTTCTCTTTACTTCTTTTTAGGTTAAGCCACTTGGTAGTTGGTGTATGTTCGACAGAAATAAGTGGGGAAATGTGCACAAATGTTTGAATTTTTATATACCAAGTTTCCGTGGGAATTTCATGGGTTAATTCTTGAAGTTGATCCATGTTTAAGCACATCCTAAAAGTGTCGGGCTAGACTAGTTGCAGAAATATGGTGTATGTGTGTGTATATATATATTCATATCCCATTCTCCTTATTTGAGCTATATGACCAGTTTCAAGCTATAACGTTTTTCGAATGCCATTTTTTATGACTTGAATGAGGATTTGAAGTGTCACGGTTGCTAGCCTAAGTTACAGTGATGTAAAGTGAAATAGTCCGGGATGGGGATGGCGGGATTGGGGGGGGGGGGGGGGGGGGGGGTTTGAGAAGGAGACACTATTCAGCTATTCACACGGGTTTTGCTGCCACTTAATTTACTCAGCAGGTTAAATTAATCACCAGCCAAGGGTGTCTGGGATTCTTGCTCCTATTGGGATTATGGCGTCTCTTGACCTTGAATGGTGGTGTGGAGAGATGTGTCAACCAATGGCTATGCAATGTATGTGAGTGTTAAATCTTCGTCCTGAGTAAGCTCATACCTAAATCAACTGTTAATTGTCAGTATTCTCCAAAATCAGAGCGTGACAGACAGACAGACAAACAGACAAAGACGACTACTATAACCCTCTCGGCGGCTGAGGGTTAATGAAAAAATCTGTGCATTGCATGAATAAATTAATGTGAGAATGCATATGCTACATATGTTGCTATGGATGCCGTTCATACCAAGAAGGGGGAAAGGGTACCTTGTAATAGGTGATCTTCTGCTGTAGCTTTTTACACCTACATATGTGACCGTCTACGGGAAAACCGGGCACAACGCGGCATGCGTAAATATCGAGAAAAGATCGATCGATTTCTTAAAAATGTATTGTTTCAAGCCGACGGAAGGGAACGGTTAGGTCTATTATAGTGGGAACGACTTAAGCTACGATGATAAAACTTGGAGAGCTCAATTCTGGACGCCGACAACTCTGTAAATGCAAAAAAAATTTTTTCGAAGGGTGCCGCGTTGTGCCCGGTTTTCCTGTAGACGGTCACATATATAGACCTTAAACTGAACGGTGCTACTCTGTTCTTTTCTCCCTCTGCAGTGCGATATATTCACTAGTGCTATACACTTCCCTGATAATCTACAGTAGTTAAGAAACACTTTTTCATACAAATCAACTTCAAAGATTCCAGTTCTGTCATTAGTTACGTGATATGACACTGTTTTGCAACCCAAAAATATGTCATGTAACCTATATTTCTTTAAAAATTGATTTGTCAGTACATTAAAAAGTTTTTGTCTTAGCTAGATTTGTGTAAAATATGTGTTATCATGTATGACTTGTGATCACCCTTGGCCTGCCCAGCATCCTCCCACCTACCCCTACTGCACTCTATCCCCCCTCCCCTCCTCCTCTTCCCTCCCTTCCCTCAGGCATACTCTTCCCTCAGGCATGGCTAAACCTTCATCAAGGGAAGTAACACCACTGTTCCCACTTCCTTCTTCTGCAGCTGACGCATCCTTGACCCTTTTACCAGTGCTGTCATCGCTGACTAGATCGTCTCGAGTCTTCCCATTGTGTCTGAGTCTCCCTCTCCTGCCTGGACGCACTCCTGCTTAGTGTTGGTGGTAGCTCGGCGCAGCTCACATTTTTTTCTCTGCATCCCTACTAATCTCGTGAGGTACATCGAAATAGATGATAGCATTGACGGCAAATCACTTCATGTAGCCTGCCAGTGTTGCTTGTCTATGATACGACTAGTCACAAGAATCCAGGCTGGACAATTGTGGACTGGTTCGGCCATCATTTCTGCTATCACGGATCCTTAAACCGTACACTATCGAAGCACTTTTAGCCAGCAAAACCTTCATTTCTCTAATAACTGAATCTACTTACCTGTCTTCTTCTCTTACCCTATCCTGCATGCTGAGCTTTCTGCACCATCAAAGGTACATTCCCATTACCTGTATGTCACGTTCATCGCTTCTTTTTTGCCTTCTTTGTGTGTTTTGATGGCTTGTACTCTGAGAAAGGTGCAGGGGTACGTGCCTGACATGTTGAATGCCGCCATTACATTATTTATTCAACTTGCAAGTTGGTTTCAGTCAGCCCTAGTCCTTCCTGTAGAAGACTGCCCCCCCCCCCCCTCACACACACACACGCCCTGCCCCAGCTGTAGCCATAGACCTCCGAATATTAATATCCACTGGTATCAGATTCGTGATTGTGTCTTCCTTCCTTTTTTTCTCCTGCTAGCCAACATTGATAACAACCCAGACATCAGTTTTGTATGGATCTAAACTCCAATAGTTAACAGTGTCTTGGCAATTATGCCTAATATGGTGGTTATTTCAAGAGATTCTGTGGTCGTTTTGATGTTATGTGTAATTGATTGTGTGCTAGTGAATGTCATTCTAGGAAAATAGTTATGCGAAACTTACAAGATGCCATCGGCTTCATCTATGGTTAACCAGAAATTTCTGGTGGTAAGATTTTCTGAGAAGGCGGATCTTGTGAGGTACTTTGAGGTCAGTGAGTGCCGGGTAGTTGTTTTTTTTCGGAGAAGAGCACGTACGCTTAACATGTTAGTGGGGGTGGCATCAGAATCTTTTGTGTTCCTAATTTCTTTAGTAGTCTTGGGTATTTCCTGCTTTTTTTTTTTTTGTTGGTTTAAAAAAAAAGTTAATTGTAGTCTTCACCCCCAACCTTGCCCCAGTTCTAGTGCTCAGAGAAAAGTACAACACAAACAAAAACATCATCATATTCAAGATTTTCCTAAATATAAGAGTCATTTTTCTTTTTCTTGCTTGCTTTCTCTCTCCCTCTCTCCCTCTCTCTCTCTCTCTCTCTCTCTCTCTCTTTTTTTTTTTTTTTTTTAATTAAAAAAAATTTTTTTTTAAATTAAAAACTCCTTCCCCCCTCCCCTTTCTGGAGAAATGAGGAATGAATGGATATATCTATTGATATTTCTTTGTAAGTGTAAATTGAAAGAACTAAGTATGTTATATGTGGACATTAGTTATAGAAAGCTCCTTTCACCAGTTATGACCCCATATTAGTAGGGACCATGGAGTGTTTTTGTGTGTAGCACTCTAATGGGAAGGTACAGGGAAAGGCAGGGTGTGACTGCTATAAATGGACACTTATGGTATCTCAATGATAACTGGCAATTGGAAAAAAAATATTCCCACATAGAAAAAAAAAAATGTCCAGCACATGCCACGCCCACGATAACTTTCATTAAATTTGATATAAAAAAAATTCCTACATAATTTTGACTTAATTTATTACAAATAGTATATGATGTATATAGTCAAAATGAATTTGTTTATTGTAACTAACACGTCAGTTAATTAGGTTCCTAACATGTGCCTTTGGGGTCAGATTGACTCCCCGTAATATTCTATGAGTTCGCATTTCAGAGAATTTATCTCTTGATGATGTCCCGGTGACCTCACTGGTATCTAACCTTTATCTTGCCTCTTACTGTGTAACAGACATATGTGTAATTTGTAAACACTGTCATAGCACAGACTTTAGACCAGTTTCATTTAGAAAGATTGCATTTCTGTTCATCTTTTGTATGGGTTGGCAGACACCACTGAAGTGGTGAGTAATTAAATCTGGTGGGCATGTTGAACACATAACACAACATTGGAAGTCTATTTTGATATTTTTGAACAAACTGAAGTGGTCTATAATGAATACCTATAATAAGGGCCTGAGAAGGCTATGTAATAAGGTTTAATAAGCAGCTGGTTTTTAATCGAATTGATTAATTTGTGGTGTTAATTAGTTTTCACATCTCTACTTGTTTGTTTGGGTTGTTATTGAAGGCTGTTATGATTTTGGAGGTTTTTGGGATCTCTTTTTACAGAAGGGGACAATCTAGAATGTCGGCTTTCTCTAGTCTATCAATGACATAACATCTCTTGTCCAGAAGGTTTTACAACAGTGGTTAGCTCATCGGCTTAATGAAATTCGAAGTGTGGGTACCACACTCTATTTAGGCCTTGTTGGGCATGTGGTGAAAACTAAATCCTAAAGGTTTCAGCTTTCAGGGGACAGATGTCTTCAAAAAATGCTTGCTTTATTTTTGAGACTCCAATGGAAAGCTATGTGTATAAGCCAGAATAAAAAATAAAAATAAAAAAAGCAACAAAAGTAACAACAATTTTTAAAATGGCATTTCAAAATTTTTTGTATTATGTTCATCATCTTCATAATTCTCCATGAGACAGGCTAGAGCAAATTGGTCTGGCCTAAAAAAAAAATTTTTTTAAATTGTTATGATTCTGCCATGCGCTATTCATAGTAAGCCCTCAATCCACTTCTGGTTTGTTTGTTTTTTCTGCTGCACTTGTATTCTAACAAATTAGCCGAAGCCGTTCCTCAGCACCACCATGTTTTAAATTTCTCCCTCCTTCCCCCCATATTGTTCAGAGCAATGTCCTACCTTGTTCTTATTATTTTTTCAAATTAAATCTCCGAATTTTACATTTTAATATTGTTTGTTTTTTTGTTTGTTTTTTTACTCAATTGTTTCTTATTTCTGAGCTAGTTATTTCAAGAGCATGTACTGAAATTTACACTATGTATCCCATGGAATGGCACTTATCCTTTCCCTTGATACTAGACTATCTCAAGCCTGCAGTCTGTAGCCCTGGTCCATCTTTACCACATCTAGGCTTAGTCCCATTCCTCCATCCACAGTCTATCCTTAGCCTTAGTCAATCCCTAGCTCATGGTCACCTCTTGCCCCTGCTCATCTCACCCCCTGCTCATCTCTAGCCCCTGCTCATCTCTACCCCCTGCTCATCTCTAGCCCCTGGTCATCTCTAGCCCCTGCTCATCTCTAGCCCCTGGTCATCTCTAGCCCCTGCTCATCTCTAGCCCCTGCTCATCTCTAGTCCCTGCTCATCTAGCTCATGGTCACCTCTAGCCCCTGCTCATCTCTAGCCCCTGCTCATCTCTAGCCCCTGGTCATCTCTAGCCCCTGGTCATCTCTAGCCCCTGGTCATCTCTAGCCCCTGGTCATCTCTAGCCCCTGGTCATCTCTAGCCCCTGGTCATCTCTAGCCCCTGGTCATATCTAGTCCCTGCTCATCTCTAGCTCATGGTCACCTCTTGCCCCTGCTCATCTCTAGCCCCTGGTCATCTCTAGCCCCTGGTCAATCCTTACCCCTAGCCTCTGTCCTCCATAGCTAGCTTACAACTCCTGATTCATCCCTAGTTTCTAAGGCATGTATCTGGGCCTGGAAGACATTTCATTATGGTGCCACTCGGGTATATGTAAGTGATCAGTGGACATCTGCTGGGATCTAAAGGATGATGGGATGTGATGACAGACTCTGTGAATTCCCGGACACCTAGATTTCTTATATTTATGTGTCTGAAAATTTCATCTCACGATATATCTCCACAGAATATCACATTCACGACAACCTTTTTTTTGTGACAACTCAGCCAGTATGACTTGAAAGTAAATTACTTTGAAATTTATTACTAAGAAATTTTTTTTTTAAACATGATGGGCACCGGGCACCTGTGGGTGTTTTGACTGCTCCCTTCAAAGTTGTCTGAGTGAGATTGTATCTTCCCAGTCTATCTTTGTCTCCTCTATGAAGAATGATCCGATTCTCTTCCATGTCCCCCACTTCAAGGTTCTTGAGGTATGCATTGCATGCCTGAGTTCAGGGTTTCAAAGGAAGTCTGAGTATTTTGTTGTTGTTGTGTTGGTACTGTGGGACAAGACTAGAAAAGCGTAACGAAAGCTTCTAATTTGTGATAATTGATCATAGAGTTTTGAGTGTTATAAAGGGAGGGGAGGGTGTTCCACCAGCACCACATGGAATTTTGCCTTTGGGGCATATGTACTTATCAAATGCTGAGCTGTCATATGCCCAATTAGTTGTATGGCTAACGTTTTTGCACCATTCAGACTGTATTATATATATATATATTTATTTATTTAGTTATTTATTTAGTTATTATTTTTATAATGTATATATTAATTTACTTGTGATTTTTTTAAATTATTATCTGAAATTTTTGTGCGAACTGGTGTAATGTTTCAGTCTTATAGTTAATAAGGCCCTGGCATATGTTGGTGTGAGACTAGACATTCATGATTTATTTATTTATTTGTTTATATATATATATTTATTTATTTATTTATTTACTCGTGGCTGGCTTGTGTCCAAGATGCACTGTTTAAGCTAATGTACTGATATCTATCACTCTTCTAATTGTACAACCTAAAAATAAAATATTTGTACATTTTTCACGCTACCCAACTGGTTGTCATTATGACATTGAAAGAGTAAAAAAAAAAAATACTTATAACATTTTATTTCAGTCTTGCAGTTCAAATATCTTGCATACATCTTTCAATAAATTATTATTCGTGAGATCGTACTCTCTCACTAATCTCATCTTGATAGGATGAAATTTTTTTGAGAATCCACAAGATCTTGCATTATTCATTTATTAAGATACTTTTAAAATCATATTTCAGTCTTAATATCTTCAAATCTTGTTAAGATCTTTCACGACCATTTGATGATGACTTCAAACAGTCATAAAATCTTATATATCTTTTTTGACAGACTTTAATAGGGTTTGTAAGATCTTGGGAGTATTCCAATTTTGAGGATGCATGGATGCAAATTACTCATTGAATAGATGATTATATATATATATATATATATATATATATATATATAATTTGCAACAAATAACAGCTAACTATAGAATTATCTAAACCGCGTCACTATGCCTCTCAAAATTTTCATACTATAATTTTTTATTTATGTTTCGTACTTACTTGCATTTCAATGAAAATGAACAAAACTTGAATGAGATGTCTCATACATGTATGTATGGATGGATACTTCATGTTTCTTACTCCGAGATTTAATAAATTGGTATTTTAATTAGGCGCCAGGATGAACTGGAAGCGAAGATAATTGAGGAGGAGCTCCAGAAGCGAGTTGAGGAGGAGATGGCCAAGCGTGTTCAGCTGCTTTTGCTGGAAAGAAAGGACGAAATTGAGGCAGAGGTCCTCAGACGAGTGGAGGAAGCCAAGAAGGTGGGAAGGCAGTGATGAGAAGTTTGGTAGATTATTTGTGGTATCTATAATTGCTATATTTTTATTCAGCTTAAATTCATTGGATAACTATACCAAACAAAAGTCAGCTTTCCTGTAGCTTTGTGTTTGGTGTTGCATTTAATAGTAATAAGCAAGATGCACCATTTCCTATTCAAATGGAGGAGCCTTATACTCTCACGAATAGCTAAGTCTCTGCAATCCTTTGGGAGGGTTCACTCCAACTCCATACTATTATTGCATTCATGGGGACTTGCTTACCAATTTTTTTTTTCTTCCACTACGTAGCGCAAGAAATTAAATATTTTCATGTCTCACTGGAGCAATAGCATTATGCTAGTGTTGGCAGAACAAGGGTTTTTTGTCACATCCAGAACCTGGATAGGTTTGTTCCACAGATATCAGTAAGTGAAGGACGTCAGTCCTGGTTTGAAGAATGTCATTACAAATTTTGAGAAAAGGGCATTTCCATCGTGCTTTTCAAAGCTTTGTCATGGCTTGAGGTAAGTTTGAAATTAAAAAAAAAGAAAAGAGAAAGTCCAAACATTTGAGTCACAGTGAGTGATGCTTAAAATGAATATTATTATTATGTGTATTTTGGTACATTAATTAATGTCAATTGTGTGTTGTTATTTTTGACTTCCAATGTGTACTTGTCGATGGTTAAATATACTGGGTGTGATTGTGTTGATGTTTACATCATATAAACTGTGTGTGACTTGTGCAGGTTATGGAGGCACAAATGCTGGCTGAGATGGAAAAGAAGAGGCAGGAGCAAGAGGAAGAAGAAAAAAGAAAAAAGGTTATTGCTGGGTTTGATGGGATACTAAGCTTGGATAATGTGTGATACTTGTTAATCAGTCTAATAGTTACAAAAAGAAATATTTTCTTGGGAACACTTGTTGAATTTCTTTATCTCTGGCTAGAGAGAAGTGAGAATGTAAGTGAGTCAGTGAAGAAGAGTGGCCCATATGTTCTCTTGGAGGAAAGTAGAGACTAGAGGGCAGCTTTTCTCTCAGCAACCTGGCGTTAGTCAGCATTTCACACTTTGTTGGCCTCTCTCCCTCCTTCCACCCCTCACACACATATCTCTTCTCATCTCCAAGCCGGGCAATTGTGGCTGATTGAAAATGCGAAAGCTCACAAACAACCTGAAGCTCTAGTGTTCAAAATTCCAAGTACAAAGTGTTCCGTTAACATGATTACATCTTTGAGTGGTCTATTTCAGATAGTGCCACAATTTGTGGTTGTCATTTCCCTATCATGCACCCTCTTTGGCTTGGCTGGCAGGAGAAGCCAGAGGCTATCTAAACAAGTGTGGGTGGGAGGAAATCCTGAGATAATACCTTTAAATGTCTGCCATAAAGTACTTGTGTGCACTCCCCAGCTAGCAGAAAAGGTATTGTCAAGGCATTTGGTTTATAAAGAAATTTTACCTGCTTTTAGCCTTTACAGTGAATAATACTATTGGGCCATGAATTTTTTTTTTTTTATTGTTAAAGGCCACCTGCTTTGATTAATGACTTCAATACTGTTTATTTGATTGGAATTCTGCATTGTATAAATTATTGTAGTTACAACATGAAGCCAGTTACAGTGGTAATGTTGTAAACATGCTTTGCAGCAACTGCTAGACCAACTTCAAGGAAAAACATCTATATAGGATAAATAAACTAGAATTTCTTATATCAGCAAAGCAAGCTTATATTTTATTTTTTCAGCACCTAATATAGACTTGCTCAATGATTCCAATGACCAGATGTGTTCTTATTGATCATTACTCACCATGACTTGCGCTTCAGTTAATAACCCTAGCATTCTGTATATTTATTTTCTCCTACCATGCACCCATTTGTTAGTTTTCTTCAGATTTGTAAAGGCAGCTGTCAAAAGTATCAGTATTGCAGCTGCACAGTTTGTGTAAGCTGGTTTAGGTACTGTATATTTAAAATGGTGTTGAGGTCTCAATTCTGCAACCCCAACTGGCAAACATAATTACATTAGTTTTCGCATTTCCAAACTTTGTTGTTGTTTTTTCTGCCCAATTCTTAACTAACAGTTGCCATCGAAGATTGAAAGTGTCGACTACTAAAACTACCTTTTCACTGCTCAGTCTAAACAAGCTCTGTCATTAAATACATGATATTAAAAAGTTTGTTATGAATCCTTACCTAATATTAGAAAATTAAAAAAGAGGGTAAATGGTTTCGTTATTAGAAAAGGAAAAATGAAAACATCTCCGTTGTGAGTGGGTGTTATGCAAGTGATAATGTATTTTCCCCGATACTGAAGTTTGTTTGCTGTGTGCTTCTGACCTTGTGTGTCTGTTTGTGGGTGTGTAGGAATAGCAGTATGTGCTGGTTGCCAACTTTGGGTCTCTATTTGGTAGGATTTCTGTATCCATCAGTTGTCGTTTTTTTAAATTTTTTGATTTATAGCATCTGCAGAGTTAAAGGTAAATGATCCATGAAAGGGTTCAATAAGCTATAACAAATTATTATTATTATTATTTTATTTTTTATTTTTTTATTATTATTATTACTATTTACTTATGTTCCGTGAGTATATTAGTGGTTTAGTAACATGGGTAGTCCTTTCTTTCCTAATAATATACATCGTTAGACTAGCCTAACCAATTCTTTATATACAGCAATGAAATAAGCCACATTACATTGTTTTGTAGTACTACCAATATTTTTAAAAGGCCATAATATGTGATGGATGATGGTTGTTATGATTGAAATAGCTATTACCAGGAAGGTAGTCATGGCCACTTAGTTATGTCATAAATCTAATAGCAAATACTTAATTGTAAGAAAGGGCTGACCACAAGGAAGAGAGAGAGAGTATGTCAGTATTGCTTGCCGGCTCATCTTGCTTGCCCGCCATTTGTGCACATGAAGTACACCACTTGTTTTATAGTTATTGCTTGCATAAATGATAGTTTTAGTAGTATAGCGAATGCTACGCTAATTGAAGCTAACAGATGGTCCAGTAGTCCCATGTCTTAGATGGAAACATGTAGAATAATTGCTTTGTGCCAGGATCTAAAGGTTTTCGGTAGTCAGAATGACCTACAGAAGTTACCATATGCTGGACAAAAGTAATTCCACATAGTTCATAGCTTAAACTGACTACAGAAGGAATACTAGGACATTGACTTCGGGCAAATTTAATAAATGTATGTATGTAGCCTTTTTGTTTTTGACTCAGAGCACCTGGTAAGGTATTATATTGTACTCAAGTGCTAAGTAGCAGGCTTGGGTTGTCTTACAGCATGTGCAATATACAGCGCAAGTTATTGTCTCTGGCTTCCCTTGAATATTCACTGGTGCAGTGTGTATTGATAATTTCTCTCTCTTTAAAATTAAGCTCTCTTTTGTTTGTTTTTAATGATAGCTGATGCACCAGAATGAATGATATTACACTACTTTAAAGTCACATACTTCATTGCTTTGTTAATTTCTTTTTGATCCCTCATCTTTTTTCACGTGCACAGCTACACTGCTAGACATGCTTAATTTATGCGATGCAGTTGACGGATGCAGTTGACGCTTTAGTAAAAACCTGAGAAGGTTCTTGATCAGGATTTTGCTTTAGCTATATTAGGAATCAACTCTTATGCAAGCACACCTCCTCTCAGATGACACTCTCCCAGCAGAAGTGCACTAAACGTCAACTTCTGTCATGTCGTATAACTAGCATTTGTTTATATGCAATGTATTGTTATATTATCTGGAGGCAACTAATTAGAACATCCGTACTCAATCAAAGGTTTGGACGTGCACATTCCAATCACTAAATGTTGGCTAATGGCTTGCACTTGCATCAGATCTGAGTGAGTTAAAAAAAATTTCCTTGCAAATTTTCCTAGGTCATAAGTTTCAGCTTTTATAGTCACAGCAGGACAAATTGGGGGGGGGGGGGGGGGGGGGGGGGGCCCCCCCCCCCCAAAAAAAAAAGGGGGGGGTGGGGGGGGGGGCCCCCCCCCCCCCCCCCCACATTATTGGGATTACTACTCGTGTGACTATACACACAACGGGCTAGGTCGGCACTTCGACCACAAAGCGGAGAAAAATTCAAATTTATAAAAATAGAATTTTGGCATGGACATCTCATGGGATCCTTGTATGGTCTCACCAAAGTCCCATCATAGTCTCATGGGACAATTGACGGCATTACTGGACAACACTAAAAAAAAAAAGGGGAGAAGGGGAAGCTACTACGGTTGGGTTGAAGGAAAGGACTAGTTATTTTGACCCAGACAGTATTGGCATAATAACTTATTTATTTGCAGAGCCTGAGTAGCAAGGTATACGGACACCAAAAGTCAGGTGCTTCATACGCTTAAAATTAAAATTAAAATAGAAAAGACAAGGAAAGTATTGTTTTGTTATACCATATGTAGCAACACTCTAAGCCACTAAAATGAGAATGCTAATATTTTGACACATACAAGTCAATAAGAGAAAGTTACAGTAAACAAACAATTGATTAGTTCTAAAAATAATAATAGCAATAATAATAATAAATAGCTAATATAATGGCAGTTATTAAATAAAGGCTTTTGCACGCATGAACACCTGATGATCTTGATTACTACATTAGCTTCAAGAATTCATGGACACACTAGGAGTCTATCTTAATACTCATTAGACGTAAACATAAATTCACCCCTACACTAAATTAAGGAAACACTTGAAAAGAAGAAGAAGAAAGAAAAAAAGAAAGAAAGAAAAGAAACGATATTTCTTCCAAACAATTTCATATGCAAATACCTGAGTTTGGTGTGGAATTCTTTGACGAGATTTCACCTGGAACTGATTCAGGATGATACTGCTGCATTTATAAGATTTACAGTGCAAAGGGATGACATCTGACTGTACTTCAACTGCAAGTTCTAGAACATTAAATAGAACAATGAACACACACACTTCCTCCATACAATTACATATTTCTATCCACCATCACTACCCACAAGTGGTATTATACAAATACCTATAGCTACATTCCAACAAAAACAAATCAATTTTTGCTTACTCACAAATAACTTACAGAAATAGTGATGAATTTCAGAAATTTTCATAAAATTAGCACTTTGTAGTAGTGTCCTCATTAAAACAAATGAGTTCTAAAATTGCATGTGGTGTTCGGATACTGTAGTGAAATTTACACAACAATGTGTAGCCTCTTTTAGTTAACATCTCTAAGATGAAATCATCCATGTATCCGTGTACCCACCTCAGCCTAAGATGTGTACACTGATGACATGAAGATGAGAAGTGCACCAGCCTGATCACAGCCAACAACAACAATAACTGTCATAATGCAATGTTTACACACATTCACGTGTCTCCACAATGAGTTCTTGAAATGAATAATACCAACACAATTTCCAATTTTTATTAACCACACTGTTTCCAGCATACACACAAACGCAACACATCTTGCCTGCCTCCTGCCACATACACACACACACACACACACACAATGGCAGCATTATACACTGCTTTGGTTGTTATGGTCCATCACTGCTATTTCTCTACTTGTTGCAGATGGACAAACTATTTGAGCCCCATTTCCAACTTCAAAGTAGTTGGTTTTCAAATTATTCTCAATACTATAATCTTGTTTCCCCCTATTCAAGTGCAAAAATACCAATACAAAAATTAAGTACTTTCAGAATTTCACAATTGAAATCAAGTGAATCTACAAGTTTAGAATGACCCCACAAAAAACCCAGCAACGAACAACAAAATAAAAACACAAAAGATATTGCTTTGAGGCAATAGTCCCTCACCAAGAATAGCCACTGACTGCCAACCATAAGGAAATCATGAACACACAGACTAACATTATCACGCAATAGTCACATAACCACAACTGCATCTTGGTTGATTTCGCCCACGTAATTTCAGGTGGGGACCACAAACACTCTGCATGTACATGTGTCCAGCCTCCTGCAATGCACACACACACACACATACAAACACGCACACACAACACACCAGAGTTTCCAAGTAAACACTTTCTTCTGAATTTATCGGGAAGTTCAGGTAAAAATTTGGGGTAGTCTGGTAGTAGCTTATTTTATTGTAGCAAATAAACTAGTGGTGCTTCATTACCTTGAATTTGCACCCAGCAAATGCCAGGCATCCAATCACAGCTGGGTAGACTGGTGGGAGGCAGAGGAAGAAAAAACTAAATGGAAAATTGTCAGAGTTGGCTTGAACTAGTCAGGCCGCCCTGAGCCAAGGTCACAACCACTACACCACATAACCACTACACCACACATATACACACACACACACACACACACACACACACAAATGCAAATTCTCTTGCAACCTTCTAAAAGTTATACGCACCTGGCAGAGCCAGGATGCCTGTGCACTAAGCAGGCACTGTAAGGCAAGCAAAGCTCCTGGAGCCGGGCTAGGAACTCGCAGGAGAATAGACCTTCCTCACAGCAAGTGGTGTGGGCACCCAAAGTCCCACCTGGACCATGCTGTTTCATGAGAAAAGGCCTTGAATTTGCATCCAAGCAAATGCCAGGTACCCAATCACAGCTGGGTGGTGGACTGGTGGGAGGCTGATGGAAAACTAGACCGGAAAAATTGCCAGAGTGTGGCTAGAACTCTGGGACCTCAGGCCCTGAGCCAAGGACACAACCACTACACCACACCACACCACACCACACCACACACACACACACACACACTTACAGTGCATTCTGAAAACCTTTCAAGTGATCCATTTGGTCATCGTAGAGTGGGAAGCTGCGTTTTTTTTCTATTCCCATAAAATTGTGCACTTTGGAGTATACTGAGGAGATAGTTTTGACCACTTCAGAGCGAGCGTTGTAATGGTCCAAGCCAAGATGTGTAGCTTATAGTGTAAAGTTGTACTAACTCGGCCAAACTATCATGCAAAAACTACTAACAAAAACAAAGGGAAAAAATCTCGAGACTTAATTATATACAGTGACTCAGGTCTATCCACTATTCCAAGTTTGCTCAAGATCAGTACTCCGTCTCAAATTCAACCAATGATATAGAATTAAAGAACAAAGTACAAAGGGTGCAAACCCTCAGCACATCATTACACAACTAAGATTTCTTCAGATTAAAGTTTTAACTACCGAGGACACACACGGTTAGGAAAATACATGCCAACTACAAGTGATCACATGACTGCTGCACGACGTAAACAATCGTTGCATCTTGTTTGGAGCTGAAATTTCTCAGCGTTTCCTAGGAAACTAGCCCGAAATTTGAAGGTCTTAAATTCTCCTACTGCGTCAGGTCATACTGGCTGGTTTTAAAGGTTAGTTCTCAGGCATTCATGAAATCGAATGCTGACAGACAAACACACTACTATAACCCTCTTGCGCATGTGTCTACCAGACACCAATAAACAGTGACTGACGGTTAATAAGCTACCAAACCAAAATCAATGAATAAAATTGTGTAAATTTTTTTCATGTGTTACTTTGAGAATTCAAATGCGGTGTTGAGGGGATGGAACATGGAAACCAAGAGGCAGTTAGCGCACCTATTGCTAGTTTTTCATAGAACTCGTTGACAGGCGGTATCGCTGCTAGTTCAGTGGGTCTACTAGTTCTTCTAGAACTTAACGACTTGAGGGGATGGAAGAAAGGTCGCAGCACTCAAGCATAGCATTTTAACTCTAGCAAGAAAGATCGAGATACTTATAGCGGAAATTAAGAAGGAAAGTCAGTGAGATTAGTCTAGACAGTTCTAAAGCTATAGCGAAAGATATTTGAATGCATATTTCTGAGTTAGCGGACATTTCTTAGTTACGGACCCCCTTGGTCCCACACAGTTCTGGCTAAGAGAGGTTGAGTGTAATAACCCCCCCCCCCCCCCAGTTGTTTTTGTCTCACCTGCCCCAAAGTTGGTACACTAATTAGTAAATAGATGGTCCATTGGCACCTACCCATTAATCTAGTCCAATGAAACATTAGTCAAGGAGTAGGGCTCTTGTGCTGTCATACTGCACTGAAATGCACAGAAAGTGGACTGTTAAGTGACCACTGTGATGTATGTCACTTCAAATGCCCAATATTTGTGGGAAAATCAATGTACATACACAAATAAAGCACAGTCTTCTTAGACTAGATTCACTATAGGGAGTATATGACTTCAATGAAACTCTCTGGCACATCTCACTGTATATTAGAAACATGTGTATACACACATGCATGCACACACACATATATACACACACATACATATACGTACACACATACCTTGAATCTTGAAAGAAAGCCACCCATTGGATGATGCTTCTCTGCCACAAGTGACTAATGTTTTCGACGAGTGGTGACACATATATGTCTATCAATGAATGCTCTCTCACACATACTACACTGGTATGGCTTATCTGTCACTGTCACACCTCCCATGGAAACTACAATGAATAAAACACAGTCGTGGAGACTGAGCACATGTACACTGTACCACATGTATAATGGATAAAACACAGTCATGGAGACTGAGCACATGTACACTGTAGCACATGTATAATGGATAAAACACAGTCATGGAGACTGAGCACATGTACACTATAGCACATGTATAATGAATAAAACACAGCCATGGAGACTGAGCACATGTACACTGTACCACATGTATAATGGATAAAACACAGTCATGGAGACTGAACACATGTACACTGTAGCACATGTATAATGAATAAAACACAGCATGGAGACTGAGCACATGTACACTGTAGCACATGTATAATGAATAAAACACAGCCATGAAGACTGAGCACATGTACACTGTACCACATGTATAATGAATAAAACACAGCCATGGAGACTGAGCACATGTACACTGTACCACATGTATAATGGATAAAACACAGTCATGGAGACTGAGCACATGTACACTGTAGCACATGTATAATGAATAAAACACAGCCATGAAGACTGAGCACATGCATACAGCAGCCAGTTATGTCATTGCTACACATTTTTGGTGTAATTCATTGATCAAATCATGGACGAGAAAAAATAGAGCCATCTATTTTTGTGAGACAGAAGGCATGGCAGTAGAAGAAACCAACGAACACCTTCAATTAATTGTATGATTTAGTTACAGTTTTAGGTGTGCCATATACTACTCTGACAGAGAGGCAGCTGGATTTGCCGACATTTTGGTTGCATAAATTCTTATAGAACCCCCGCCTCCAGAATGAGTGCTTCAACTATGGGGCAATTCTCAACAGACGATTTGCAACAGTATTCAAGAATTAGTTCAATTATTTCTTCCTAGTTGCATAGCTGCAGTAATGTCTTTATGAACTCATACTTTTATTGAAATGGGTATTGCTATATTTCTAGATACAGCCTTGCACAAGTGCATATCCAATAAAACTAGCCATAAGTCTCAACTTGCACGTGCATATGCAGCCCCGGAATAAAGTATAGCCACCTAAACATCTCTAACCTTTCTTACAGGGACACTTCACCCAGCACAAGCGGAGTACTGAGAGACCGGACACGAGAAAATCGACCTTCTTTTATTAACGCTGACTAGGTGGGCGCGGACTGTTGTTATAGTTACAGTCGTTTTACAAACAATTACACTCTGATCTAGCGGGGGCTGGAGAATGATCTCGGAATTTAACTTTTCTCCAGCGATCAATAAATTGTTGTTTGAGTGAAACTAGCTAGGTGAGGTCACTGAAGTATGCACAAGGGCGTGGTGGGGAAATAAATTTGAGAATGCTTAGCTAAATCAGGAGAGAAAAGCGTACAAGCATACGTATACCGGTAATCTACCCATTGTGTTTGCACTCCATATATCTACCAATGCTTGGGCACCCTCAACTACCCCCTTGTCTGCACCCATGATAAGTGGAACAAAGATTTTGGACATTGTTATTCATACTAAATAGACTTTGAAAGCTTATTTTTAGTTGCTGTTTTTTATGGTCCCTGAAGATTTAATTAGTTTTTAGTATTACTTCAGTATCAAGAAAAAATTGAGCTCTTATTTTATTTTTGTTTTGTTTTTTGTTGACGTACATTTGCTTCTCAATGTCTAATTCTTGTAATTACTATATACTTCTATGAAATTTAAATAAAGTACAGTATATTTTACAGCTAAAACCTCTTTACAAAGGCCACCCATGCATGGGGGCAAATATTTTGATCTTTGTTTTGGTTGCTTTCAGAGTTAGCTATGAAAGAGTGGATGACAAATATTACAATTAGCTAAGTAAACATCATTTATATGTATACAGTAGAACCGCAACCCTAAATCTCAACAACACGGCTGTTTTGTTTCCATACCAAATGTCGAGGTTGTTTAATAACACATCTATTCTAAGCTAACTGGTTGTCGTGACACAAATTTCAAGTCTCTCTACTCACTAGAATTTAGCTTTAATTGAAGCAGTCAAGGGTTCAATTCCTGGTGACAGCCAAACATTAAAAAAATTCTGTATGGTTTTTAAAAAAGCCGTGAAAGAGAGAATACATCCACAAAAATATTTGTACAACAACACACACACAAAATTAAACATACCTTTAGTAAACTAATTTTAGTCTGTCACATGAAGTACAGCATTAAGACTTTAGTACTCTGCAAAACACATGTACACACACATGTATACACACAGAGCAGTATGGTACATATTGAATTAGAGCTGGATAATAAATTTAGACATCACGATGTCAAACATTCAGTGCACATACGGCAGTTCTGGCATCTCAGTTTAATGCCAATGGCACAGACCTGGACTGAGCAAAACTTCAAAGTAGTGAAGTGTGTGAACTGACTAAACAAAAACAACAACAAAACCGAGAAATTTACGGCTGGTAAATGACACGGATGGCTGCAGTCAAGTAACTATGTGTGAGGTGTTGATGTGTGTATACAGGAGGACATATGAAATGGTATATCTGGATAAGTTGCGACTGAGAGGTGTTCGGATAATTTAAATGTTCAGAGAACTGAATAAAACAGAAAATGTATTATAATTATGTAATATAGTATTATGTATTCTTGTCTGTACGTGCTATTATTAGATTTATGCTGTTTGGTTAACTGAAGTGTTTGGATAATGGCTAACTGACATTCTACAGTGTTACCAAGTAGCATCAATTTTTTGGCAATTGCAGAATTAATTTTAGGTGCAAAGCCAACACCTCAAAACCACAAGCAAAACATTTTTAAGTCACTGACTTCAAAACACAAGTAGAGCTATTTTACTTGGAAATATACACCAGCACAGTAGACATTGAATTTCCTCATCAATGTTTTGACAAAGATTTTGTAGCGTCTCCTTTGGGAGCACTTGGTACAAGTGGCTTCATTATAATCAGAGTTGTGATCAAGCATTCTTGTGCAAAAGGTACAAGTTTGCCATAATTAATACCACTGGTGCCACACCCAGTTTACTAACTACCTATACGGCCATAACCGTTTAGGTCCCTCTGGCCCTATATAAAAACCAAGATAGCACAAGACAGATGGGGGAAATGATAATTTGTTAATCACATGAACAAACAAACACACACACACAACACTCTATAACACTCAACTTCTTCCTTGCACCCAACTATCCTCAAATCAAATCTCAGGTGATATAGTATAATCCCACAAATGGGGTACATAAATTAGTACATGTATGAGTGTGTATGTGTGTGTGTATGTGTGCAGTGTGTATGTTTGTGTATATGTGTGTGGTGGAAGGCAAGACTAATAATAAGTACACTGATCTGCAGTCACTGCAGAGTTCAGATCTTCTTAACCCTTTCACTGCCATAGATGCCACATGGCATTCTGCATTTGGTTGGCGGTTCTCCTTATTAAAAAAAAAATCAATTATCCAATATAACGCTCCCATTTTATGTTTATACGTTGCTCTGATGTAGTACTTCCTGAAATAAAAAATCGAAATGATAGTACAGGTTTGTCTGTCCTCAAAAATATTTAATAATACGAGGTTGAGAAGCACAGAATCCATCAAACAGAAGATGAATAAGCCGTGTACTCTGTCTGAACCACATAGCAGCTCTGAAACTGTCAGAAATTGAATTTCAGTTAGTACGATTGGTAACAGTTTGTCCAAATTTATAGCTATTTGTTGTGTGGACTAATCAGGGTTTCATACAGAGGTTGGGGCGCCCTGGGATCCCCCCCCCCCCAGAATTTCATGAAATAAATTAATAATATTTACTACTTAATAGTATTCTGTGGTTATGATTTATAATGGTATTCTGTTATTTTGTTGTTTGTATAACTCTAATATTTGGTGAAAGTTCATTTCAGTCGTGTGACCCCCCCCCCCTCCTTCC
>WLWI01000642.1_pt1 | contig 31306 bp, 23 predicted proteins | sample 6701501 | NCBI WGS metagenome assembly WLWI01 (sample SAMN12718690, study PRJNA515312) | sponge metagenome | isolation source: marine sponge | host: Mycale hentscheli | place: New Zealand: South Island, Marlborough, Capsize Point | collected 2014-11-01 | reverse complement strand
AATGAAAGAGAGTCATGTTATTGATTGGAAGAGTGGTAAAGTGATTGACATCTGCCATCAATTATACCCTCGTTGTTATTTGGAGTCATGGTACATTAAAACTAAAGGGAGCAAAATCAACAGAGATAAAGGATTGTTGCCTCAAGTTTATGGTAGCCTAGTGAAACATATAAACAAAAAAAACAAAATAGCTAACCCTCAGGACTCATGGTTACCAACCAAGTGCGTTAACATGTACCGCCCTTAGGCTTTCACCTGTCATAGTAACTATTTATTTTATTTTTGAATCATTACCACTGATGAAGGCTACAGTCCGTAGCTGAAACGTTTGGTGCTTTAACTTTTTTGTGTTTTTTGGTCAGTGATTCTCTCTAAATATAATAATATGTCTACAATACCTGATCACGTAGGATTTTACAGATTTATACATGATGTTGGAAGCAGCACAACGAATTCAACAGTATTCAACTTTCCACTGGATTTGCAGAACTGGCGGCATGTTGTCGAAAGTTATATTTCGTGCATTTTGCTATGGATGGAATGACCGATGATGGAAAACTGACTTACCCAGGGAGAGATATAACTCAAAAAAAAATATTGCATTTAAGCAAGAATGTTCGGCTTTATTGACAACTTCTCAACTTTGCAAATGCAGCAAATATTTTTGGCAAATGATGCAAGACATTGTGCAACCAATTTTATACCAAACTAAAATTTCTAGCAAACCAAAGCAAGAAATTTTCTGGCGAAATAAGTGCAGGAAAATTTCCTGCAAAAAATAATGCGGGAAATTTTCTGGCGCACCAAGTGCACGTATCTTTCTAGCAAAATATGTAGAGGAAATTTTATGGTAAAGGGACATATTTCGTCAAACTTTCATGGTGCAGGAAAATTCCTACAATCAAAATGAAAAGTTTTATGGTAACCATATGTGTGGGTTTCTTTCAAAACAAATAGCAGACAGAGATACTCCTACATTTTAATACTCTCCTTTATGTATTTTGTCTTCATCATAATTTCTTTCACTTTATCGTTAAGTTTGGTATCTTATTGAGGTAAATGGCCTGCATTTGCAGAACCCTTTGTACTTTTTCAAGACATGGCGGCTATCATTTTCATATTTGGAGTATCAATGTGAGAAATATCCAACATTTTGATGCACTTATTTTTATATTGAAAATACTCTATGAGCGTTCCTTCCTACATTTTGCTTGTAATACTCTCATTCATGTTGTAAATATTATATGAAGAATCTTTCCTGCATTTTGACAGTGTAATTTGTATATCCTGGGAACTAAGAAGGAATTGTCCTACAGTTTTGTTTATTAGTTGTAGATTTGGATAGTGTATGTAAGAAATTTCCTGCATTTTTTTAAAATGAACATAAAAATTGGAAATTCAATTCATTTAAACCTTAATTGTGACTCCAGCTTGCTTTTTTTTTCCCCTTATTTTGTTCGGAGGATGTTTACTCATGTCTCAACATTAACCATGGAGTATACTACTCGGGGGTTGATAACTGAAATAAAGGTGTTCCTACTAAACTTCCACAATTGAATGCATAGCAATATATCACTAAACAGGAGTGATGTCTATGTCGAAAATCTTCCATTTAAAAAATATAACATCTGTCCCTAAAAATTATGCAAACAAAAACACACAACTGAAGATAAAATCCAATTAAATTCCATTATTTACTATTTTAGTTTTATTTCAGGTCTTACATTGGTTCCTAGGTCAAATTTCATTGGTTATTGATGCTAAATACACTGACCTGACTTGAAAAGTTGAAGCATTGTTGAAAATATGTTCATTCTTCGCTTAGAATTGTGCAGATGCGCAGATAATACAAAAGTCACGAAAGAGATTTTGTTTACTTCCATGCCAAATAATTTCCAGGAAGTAAGTCAACAAATAGAAGACAACTACTCTATTCCACAGTGTGTTCAGAGAATTGATTTGTGTCACCTGAACTACTGCCATCAAGTAGGAGAATCAGATACACTAGCTTCACTTTACATTCGCAGTGGAGACTTGCTAAGGATTACATATCCTTTTGAAGGACAACGCAAACAAGTAAAGCTTTGAAAAACTTCTCTTCAATATGGTACAGGAAGTTACTAAAGTATATTACGTGGCCCACAGTGGAGGCACTACTAAGAGGGAATCATTGGACACCCAATGTATGAACCACTTGTTTGATGAAAACCAAATGGAAGTTAGTCTTTCCTGTTTGACACCTCTCACACTCACTATGTTAACAAGATTTTCTTTTCTGCATTGGGAGGACTAGATTTGATAATTCAGCTTTATGACCTCATTGTCAAACTTAGAAAGGAGAGTATTACTCTTCAAAGGGAAGACATCCTTGAAAGAATGTGTATTTACACTTTTCTCGGATTCATGAATACAGAGAACTTTATCTTGTATATTGCTAACCAGAAATGTCTTCAGCTTCTCTTGGACTCTTTTCTGAAGGAGTCTGCTAACTGTGGTGTTTCAGATATTCATACGATCATAATGCGAATCTTAGTTTTCGTAATTTGCACGTAAGTTAACAATTGAATAGTTTAAATTTGATATACCGTTAATTTACACACCTTAATTATTACTCTTGCCAGACTTACAGTTTCAGGCAATCAAGTGAAGATTGATTGTGGCTATGAGGTCTTGATTCAAATTATCATGATTTGCACATCTCGTTTAATCCTGTCTTACGTCAACATGATCGATGTTGCCGTGGAGGGCATGATGCTCCTCACCTTGACAACCTGTTACTTTGAGGTGTGTTTGAATGTGGTGCCCATTTATTCACTGATGTCCTAATCATTCTGAGTGCTCACATGGATAACCACCCTAATGAAACAACTGCTTTGACTGTGATGAAGTAAGTGTGTTGTTGTTGTTTTAATATGGAAGGAGTGTGGCCAGTGGCAATTCAGATTAGTTTACAGGATGTAAAAGGAAAAACAATGTGATTTAGGTAGATATAACTTGTGCTACTGCATTCTTACTTTGCAATACGTCAAGAGCCACTATGTGGCGGGGTACTTGCTAGTATGAAATAATAGATTTCCTAGACTAATTAGATTTCAGCATTTTTATACAACTGCTATAGTTCTATAAAATTAGCATATTAGTTATTACAAAAATGTGATCTCTGCTATGATGCATGTAACCCAATTATTAGAAAAAATGATTTTATGGAATATTTGTATATGTAGAGTGTATGCTGGTGTGCTTGTTGCTTTACAAATCATCAACTGTGACAAAGATATGCTTGATCGAATTATGAAACTATTGAAGGAAATTTGTGACAGTGACCCATCCCTTGTCAGGTCCTACGAAAATTGGTGTGGATTATACTTCGAAATCAGTCTTACAACCCTAACATCACTTTATCGTCCTGACAATGGAGAGAATTATCAATCAACAAACTTCCTGTATCGAGACATCACTCAACTTTGCACTCAGACTTTACTGCTCACTCTTCATATTACAGTGGGCCATCACAACAACTTGGCCTATTTGTTCAATGAAATTTGTTTGCTTATGTGGTGTGTCTTCCCCCTGGATAGTTCCTAGCCACTCCCACCAGAAAGCTCAGGCTGTTGTGCAAGAAGTGGGCAAGCAGGTCCAGCTGCAGCCACCATCACTATATTCCCTAGCCAAGGCCAAGATCGCCAAGATGAAGTATGGACTCCAGAAAGTAATGGAGGCCATAACTATCACAGATTTGCTTTACCCATAGCTGACCAATAATTACATCATATATAATTCTACCTCATCATTAAAAAAGATTGTAATTGAGAATAACAATTGAAATACAATTGCGAAATTCTTTAGTTAGCTTAATGTAAATACTATGAGAAAATTGTAATTGACCAATAAGGATAAGCCTAACTAATAACTAATAGCAATGTTATACTGTATGTACATACACAATTATTGGTATTCATAGCTGACATAAGAATGGGGAAGCCAACTTTCAAGGTTGTACCAGCATGACTATTTGCAGCTCAATGCCATAGGATGGGAGGGGGGCTCCGGGGACAGCCCCCCATAATTTTGGGGCATAATCTAAAGATGTGATTTCTCACATGAAAACTTTTAAACCACAAAAAAAAACATTCCCTTTGGTGCTCTATTTACTAGAAACATCTTCTAACACCACTGCTGCAGCTAAATATGACTATGCAAGATATGACAGCTGAAACCAGAGACAGCTGTGGTTCTTCATTTGTGTGTGTGAGTATTTTGGGAGGGGGGAGGGGGGGGGGGTACAAGTAAAACTTAGAGGCGTTCTTATTGCAGTCTTCTAATACAAGGTTAAAAAAAATTGGGTGTTTAGCCCCCACTTCTAAACTTTTAGGATGCTCTACTCCCTCCACCCCCCACTCTTAGTCTCGTAAGCCAGACCCTTTACCTAACTGCTATGCTGGGAAAGAGGGTCTGGACAACTGCCTTTACTTGATTTGTTCCAGAGGAATGTAATCATGACATCATATAACGCAATAAATCCCTACATAGTCATCTAATTCATAGCGTGCACTAAAAGCGACCCACAGTTTAGTGTAGCATAGCCATCCATCTAGATGTAATTATTGTCAGAGATTCTGACTCACTTGGATGCACCATTAGATATTAAGCGGATTTGCAGCACAAAAATTGGACCACGCCCTTCTTATACATAAACCACACCCACCCTCATAAGTTACACTTAAAGTATGTTCCTCCAGAATCTGGAGGAATGGAACGAATCCAGTAAAGGCAGTTAGTTGTCCAGACCCTCTTCCCGCGTAGTGGTTAGGTAAAGGTCTGGCTTGCGAGGCTACCCCCACTATCAGGCTCCAATGCAAAGCCTTCAAAATATCATTGTGTTACAAGTTTTTGCACCTCTAAATAAACAATGGCTAGTGTCCTTGCAGTAGGAATCCATTAGATACACAAATAACTGGCCTTTCATCAGGTAAATTACCTAGAAATAAAAACAAACAAAATATATATATATATATTCACAAATGGCAAAAGGAAAAGAAAGGAACATTGTATCCAAAGGGATCATAAATCAAGTTTTAAATTTACACTTGGTCTTGACCACTCATGTGCCATTTGAAGTGCATGCCAGTCATAATTATCACTCACAAGTATTAATGACACTCTTTACACTTTGCTGCTCAGAGTTGTGACATCTACACATTTAGACTTACAGTTTCAAGCGAATCCAATTCAATATGGCCGAAAAAGTTTTCTCTCTCCGTTTCGAGCTGTACAGCAGCAGGAATGATACCGTCATGACAACAGAGATTTCATTTGATTCAATGCCAAAAAGTTTCCAGCAAATCAGTCGTGAGATTGAAGACATCTACTCCATTCCACAGTGCGTTCAAAGGATCTCTGTGTGCTACCCTGACTACTGCCATGAGGTCAAAGGCATGGAGACACCAGCTTCACTGTATATCCGCAGTGGAGACTTGCTGAGGATAAGCTTTCCCCTGCGAGGAGAGTGCAGAGAAGTAAAACATGCTAAAAACCTTCTCTTCATCATGGTGGAGACTGTGAGTAAACTATACAATGCTGCCACTAATAAAGAAGATGAGTATTACATGGGGATGAAGTTTGTCACCAAGTATGTGATCAACAACACTCTTCGAGCAGATAAACTGGCAGTCAGCCTCTCCTTATTCTACACCTGGACTGACATTGCCCACATTAACAAGCTCTTCTTTGTCTCTCAGGGTGGGATGGACTTGCTGGTCAAGTTTTATGACTTGGTTGTCAGCTTCAGGAAGAAGCAGATCACTCTGCGGGAAGGGGATCTCTTTGAAGTGGTGTGTGTTCACACTATGTCTAGTTTCACAGGCTCAGTGGAATTTAACCACTGCGTAGCTAATCAAACGTGCCTGGAACTTTTCCTGGACACTTTCCTATGGAAACCTATCAACAGTGAAGACATCTCTGATCTCCAAGTCGATGCCATACAAGTTGCCCTTCAAGCCATTTGCAAGTAAGTTCAACAATTCCCTAATTTTTTATTCTATTGATCTTGATTTCATTTTGTGCTAGTATTCTAGTTCCAGATCATTACGCTGAGCTTGATCGTAGCTATGAAGTTATAGTCCAGACTATTATGATTTGTATGTCACCTCTGTACCAATGCAAGACTGTCATAACGAGCATGATGCTTCTCACGTGTATGACATACTGCTGTGAACTGTGCGTCAATCTGGTACCAAAAATATTCATTGACGTTCTCAATATTTTGAGCTATCGCAGGGGAAAACATGCTGATGATACAGCTGCTTTGGCTGTGTTAGAGTAAGTGCTGATCGTATTAATGATATGGGTAGGTTAGATTAACACCCATAATTTATTTAAATACTATTTTAATGACACCAATTATTCAGATTTATAATCTCATAACTTAAACACAATTCAGCCACGAATACCTGAATTCTAGGTTTTTCTTTTATTAACAATTCTGTTTCCTTATCATTTGTGCTATAATTTTATTTATACTCAGAGCATATGCTGCCACACTGATTTCTTTGCAAATCATCAATGATGTTGGAGCTTATCAAAAATACAAGAAGTCCTTACTTGTTCAAATTACAGAGCTTTTAAGGAAAGTTTGTGACAGTGACCCATCTGTTGTTCGCACTTACGAAAAAAATGCCGAGTTCTTCTGGGGAAGCAGTCTTCCGGCCCTGACCTCACTTTATCGTCCTGACAACGGGGAGAATTGTCAATCAAGGACAAACTCCTTGTATCGAGACATCACTCAACTTTGCACTCAGACTTTACTGCACACTCTTCATATTATACTGGGCCATCACAACAACTTGGTCAATTTGTTCAATGAAAATTTGGTTGATTATGTGGTGTGTCTTCCCTCGATAGTTCCTAGCCACTCCCACCAGAAAGCTCAGGCTGTTGTGCAAGAAGTGGGCAAGCAGGTCCAGCTGCAGCCACTGTCACTACATTCCCTAGCCAAGGCCAAGATCGCCAAGATGAAATATGGACTCCAGAAAGTAATGAAGGCCATAACTGTCACAGATTTGTTACATCCATAATTAACAGCTTTGGACATGATTGTCATTACAAGCATGTCATTACAACCGTGTTCTTGTTGTAGTTTTTTTCTTTTAACCATCTCATTTATAAGACTAATTTCCCAGAACAATAATATGATGATAATAGTTTTTGTGAATTGAAACTGAATACAACATGTGAACCTATTCCCTCTTGTATCATTAGACTATTTTAATTACAGCAATCTTTATTTTTTAGACATCTGTGACGCATTGTGTGTGAATTATCTGTATGTGTGTGTTAGTTGTATGTGATACCTTATTGAGACAGGTTAAATTGAGTATAGCTACATAACGTGCACCATGCGTATGCTCTCTTATCTACAGCTCCTCCTCCAGCAACTGCGTATGTATATACTTCGCGCTTTAGTAAGTGGCGTATGGCGGAGGGGCGGGTGTATGGTTTTTGGTTTAGGTCCAAATAACGCGCTTCGTTTTATCCGTCTTTTCTTAGCCCAAGCAGCACTGTAAAGTGGGGGTGTCTTTTCTATTTATGCGCTGGCTCTAGAGTTAATGGAATGTCTAGGAAGAGAAGGAAAAGCGACTCCTCCATTGGGGATATTTTACATGAAAAAAGTGACGTTAAGACTAGTTATGTTGGTGGTGACTGTAAGGACAACCCTGGTGATGTCCATGGCGAAGCAGTTGCCAGAACACAAGAAGGTTTGTCAATAAAGATTTTCCCTGAACATTTTTTTTAAATCTCACACACTACCTCTATTGTGTAGCTGTGCCCTATATATTGCATGAAATTAGCTAAGTTGACACATTTTTAGCATTAAATGGAGAATAAACTAGGAGTAAGTGCACTTGCAGCTCTATAGTGTAAGGTGATATGATATTATCTTGCAATAGTTGTGATAGTGGCAGTGGTGCCTACGTTCATGTTTTCTGTCCTTAATAACATTCGTGCACTTGAAGTCGGATGGCATAAACTTAAGTGAAGTTTGTATAATATGATGGAGGTGCAGAAACATGCATTATTGTGTTGCTATAGGTCACAGAAATTATGGTTGGTTGTATGAATGCATGACATGCAGAAAACCAACCGACATCAATGTTTGTGTGTGTGTGTTACAGGAATATGGCGCTATATTGTCACGGAGCTTACTCACGGTTACGAACTCACTGACAATGAGCAATTATATTCTGAGAAGTTACGCAGAGTTTCCACTTTTATGAAGACTCCCAGGGAACTAGAGAAGGTGTGATTATTTATGGCATGGTTCCTATTTGACAGAATTGGGAGGAAGTCAATTTGTTTGAGGGGAGGAAGTAAAGTCGTGTAGTTACTAAGGGAGAACAAAAGAGATGTAGTTGTAAGGGGAGAGGATACTGGTGTTTAGAACAAAGAATGAGTAAGGAGAGGTTGGGCTTTGAAAGAGGGTTATCTGGGGACGACTAAATCTATCTCGTCCCTTTTTACGCCCATATCTAAAAAAAAGTATTGAATAGTAAAGCTGCTGTGTACAACAGTGATTCTTTCGCAGCTTCAGAGTGGCAAGTTCCTACTAGTTACTGTGAATGAGGAAGCTACCAATCTACAGAAAGCCACTCAAGAGCATTGGCTGATCGAATAAATGTGTTATTCTATTATTCTGACTTGTGACAAATGATTGCTACAATCCCTATATCATAGTTGAAAGATAAAATAATAAAAAAAGCCTATCAATGTATAGGATTATTGTTCTCTTGTTGCTATAGCTGATGCTGTTGGGGTTCTTCATATGTTTGGATGCCTTCTTGTTCCTCTTCACCATCCTCCCAGTTAGACTAGTACTTGCTGCTCTCTCCATAGTGTATAGGATCATCTTCTGCTCAAAGTAAGCTAACATTATTGCAAGTAGGCGACAATTTATGCAATATTTACTACTTATAAATGCCTAACGACTTGTGGTCCATAATGCGACCTTGGTAGGTATGAATGAAGTCTGAAGCTATAGTTGTCTGTTGTGGGGTATCAGTATTTCCTTGACTACTCGACTCCCTCAAATAGACTGTGCACAATTCATATGTTCGAGTGAAATAGTAGGTATGTGCTTTGAAGTACAAAGTGGAAAACAAAAAACAAACTGCAACAAAAACAACGATCGCTACCCAACTCATGTTAAATTGTTTATATTTACTTTCAGTCAAATAACTATGCAGTAAACTTGAAATCTTGCTTTAGTGTACGGATAACTATCTGTGTGTGAAACAACATAGTTTGAAGTTTCAATAACAGAATTGCATTCTTGTGCTGGTTTAATTGACAAAGTGAACTCCTTTGCTCACATGGACCCCGAACTGGATGAGTTTGGTGTACTAACTGTTGCAAATTATGAGTGCAATAGCATCCATTGTTACCATCTTCTACCACTTGGCATCTGTCTGCTTTTTTTTTTTGTTTTTTTTTTTTGCTTGATGTGATCATGAATACAAACACCACTGTCGTCGTCATAACCTGGCGCAGGTTTAGTTATGAATCCACGCACCACTTTGGTGTAGTTGCTGACGATGCTCTACCAACCAGCATTATTGTTATTACTACACATAGTGATACTACTTTTTGCTAGATAATGTTTTTTAATACAGGCACCTTTAGTGATTGGCTGGCTGTTGCAATTGAATGACAGGATGTTGAGTATTGTAACCTTCACACTGCACACCGACTAGTAGCCACAACTGACAACATGTGACCATTCATAAATAATCAGGCGCGATGTGGGTAATTAACTTGTTTCTTTACCTATAGTCTACTTGTTAAGCTTCCATTTTTTTGAAAATGCATTAATTTTAGCTTGTGAATGCCTTTGGCTTATACGATATACTAGCTAATGATTGTGGGTAAGCACCACTGGTGCTTTATTATTATTTCCGATATGATACAATTAAACTTGTTTTATTCTAGGAAGGCCAAAGTGAGCAGTGCTAACCTGATAGACTTCATTCGTGGTGAGTGATGGTGTGTGTGTGTGTGTGTGTGTGTGTGTGTTGTATAAGGTGCTCTGACTCACATTGCTGTACCATCACCTCTCATAGTATGGGTGGGGCTGAAGTAAGAGCTACTGTAACTAGAACATGCAATTGGATATTTCCATTTGTGTTGTGTTTTTTTGCGTGGCCTCTGCCCACATGACTTGTGTAATGCTATGTGTATATTTTTGTGCAGTGTAGCATCTATTTTGGGAGTTAGCCTGGTTTTGCTGGGTTGGGTCGACATATCTGCCCTTTACCATATCATTCGAGTGCAGAGTGTGATCAAGTTGTATGTCATATACAATATGTTAGAGGTATGTTGTTGTTGTTGTTGTTGTTTATGTAATGTATGCTTAATATAGGTCACTGGCTTGATAAATACAATAATTGGCGAGCGAGCGAGACACTTTCAGGGGTAACACAATTGAAAATCGGGGATGTTTGTTTATTTATATATATGTTTGGACGTACGTATGTCATTTTGTACTTTGACCTTCTCGTATTTTTGTGTTAGCTCGTTGTTCGACCCCGTCCCAAACTTCACTAAACGGAATCCTCCGGTTTAGCGATCATTACCTGTATCATATAAAAATTGAATTGTTTACCACTCTGAATTCTTAGTTAAAACTCAAAAACTTAACGGAGCTCCATTTCTATTCGAGTTAGTGGCGGTGGTAAGTTAATAAGCTATTTGTCACATTTATAAGCCCTACTAAACAGTATTTGCTTGAAAATTCTTTGTCCACTAGAGTAACTACGAAGGTAAGCCTTGTGTAGGTATGTTCAGTTGTGTGAAAGTATTGTGCCTTTACTTAGCTAAAGAATATCACAAAGAAAACGTGTAAATAATGCTACTTGTTTTTGTTGCTTTTTTTTTTTTTTCAATTCTAACTGTTGCAGGGAGTGGTTACTATGGCATTGAGTCCCCTTTACCGTATACAAGTAATTTAAACTTGACTTTTTTTTAGTTGCTTGAGTGTTGAAGTTAAAATTAATCGTTTAACAATAGTGTAGTTTTAGGCTCGCTCGCCATTTGTGCTCAAGCACATCACTAGTATTTATTTCTATGTACTGTATATTCCAGTGCATTTGTGTGTGTACGTATTAGATCAATTTTGGTGTGTTTGTGTAGATATTTGACCGGCTGTTGGCTTCCATAGGTCAGGACACTCTAGATACTCTGTATTGGTTGGCAGCTGACTTCAGTCGCAAGAACCACTACAAAGGATCTTTCACGATCGTCTTCTACTTCACCATAGCAACATTCTATGTGTGTATCCTAGATGATGTAGTGATGTTTAACTCTATTGAGAATGAAAAATAACTACAGACATTATGCCAAGTATTATATTTAAGTAGTTCTTGAGTTGTTTCGCTCTCTCAATGCACTAGTACACAGTGGGAATTAATCAGAGTGCTTTTGGTTGGGGCCAACGTAGGCATAGAAAGGTTCATGGATGTTTCATTTCCCTTAACTGAAAGCTTTCATTTGACTTGCGTGGGATTTGTGTGTGTGTTTGTGTAATCAGTCCTCCATACCAGTGTGATCCTAGTTCAAGCCACCACTCTGTCAGTGGCAGTCAATTCCCACAGCAAGGCTCTGCTCACCATCATGGTGTCAAACAACTTTGTAGAGCTGAAGGGCAGCGTCTTTAAGAAGTTTGAGATACGCAATTTGTTCCAAATGTCCTGTAGCGGTGAGTACGGGTGAACTTTCTTAATGGTTTTATATTGTAGATTAGATATTGATGTTTTCTGAGACATTTCATGAAAACAACTTGATAGTAGTGCTACTGTTTTGAATGATATAATGCTGATAACTTATCTACTTATTAATGTTGCTGTTAAATAACTTGTCTACTTTTCTTTTCTTTTTCTTTTTTGTGAGGGATAGCTGTGCAGGGTTAGCTGGGATTTTCAGCGATAGTATATCACTTAGCCAGTTAAATTTTAAATTTTCTTTCATTAATGATATTTTCAAATCATATGACTGTCACTCATAGATTGCACTGATCACATGACTGATCGAAGACTTGTGTTATTTGTTACTCATTATTAGGGACTGAGTGAAGTGAGTAAGACACCCTCAGGGGGGTAACTTTTGAGATTCTGCAATGTTTTTTTTTTTTGTTGTTGTTGTTGTTGTTTTTGCTTTTTAATTTTTTTAATTTTTTTATTTTATTGTATGAGCGATCCACTTTTCATTTGCACGACTAATTATGAAGTAAATAAAACATCTTGAGAAAAAAAAAAAAGGAACCAAGTAGTGAACCTGTCTACTATTCAGTAATTAGTTGAGGTCCTTGACAGCAAGCTAGCCTTTGGGGCAGACCTGAACACCTGAACTTATATTACTTCATAAAGAGTAAATCATTATTGTATAAAACACAGCTAGGCTAGCTCGCTCACCATTTGTGCTCAAGTACACCACTAGTTACTTTCATTATGTAGAAGCTTGTTTTATAGTGTGTGTGTGTGTGTGCATGTGTTTGTTATGTGTGTGCGTGCTTGTGTATGTGTGTGTGTTTAGATATCCGAGAAAGGTTCCATTATGTTGTCCTCATGTTAGTGGTCATTCTCAGGAACTTCAGTCAGTGGGGAGACCTCAGTAAGCATGAGGGTTTGTGTTGCGTGTGTAACACGATTTTTGATCTGCTGTGACTGTTTATTTACATAACTGTAATGTAACCAATGACTATGTGCTTGATGGATTATTCTCCATATGTTCTGGTTGATTGCTGCAGGTCACCTGGAGTCTATGTTGCCCATAGTTCTGAGTGTGATAGTGTCGGAGGTGTTTGTGGATTGTGTGAAGCATGCGTTCATTACCAAGTTCAACAGTATCAGTCCAGATGTGTATCGAACTTATCGCCTGACTTTAGCCAAGGATTTGACTGACTCCCGTAGCAAGCGGGTAAAGAAGGGTTTTTTGCTTTTTGTGATTTTTTTTTTTTTGTTAAAAAAAGGGAGGAGTAGCTTTCATTTGGCTAAATCATATCAGGTGACTGGTTGTTTTTGTTTGTTTGTTTTTTTGTTTTTTTTATGTAATAACACTGGATTGTTTTCATGCAGGCTACTAGTGAGCACACTGACTTAGTGTCTAGACGGATGGGCTTCATTCCCTTGCCTCTTGGTTGTCTGTTGTTAAGAACTATCATTCAGTCGGTGGACTGGTCTGAAGTGAACTTAGGCTGGCTCCTGGTGTTCACTTATATCAGGTAGGACACTGTCAATACTGGAGTCTCATGTTGTTTCAATATAGTGTCTATAGTTGCGCTTTTGATACTAGTATGTTACTGGCTAAACTGGGTCATGTGTATTTAATGGCAAAGATGCACGGGTATGTCAGCAATGCACATAAATAGAGGCAGTTACGTGAGCATGCGTTGATACTGACCTTATATGTCTTGGGTTTGAGAAAACTTATTCTGGCATTCTGTAAATATCATGGACAAATGTGTATTTACACTTCTCTTAATTTAGCTATTTGTTGTTGAATGTTTACTTTGTGCTATTCTCTAGCTAAGCAAGTAGCTGTAACGTGCAACAATTTCACACGTACTGGACTGGACATACCAGTGCAAGACTTACCTCTGTGACTTGACTTGGACAATGTATTTTCAAGTAACAATGTTGCATAGGGCATATAACTATGACAAACAGCGCATTAGCCAAGATAGCTTACCACCGACTAATTAGCCCTCAGCGTGCATGCACAAGAGGGTTATAGTAGCTGTCCTGTCTGTCTGTCACGCTCTGATTTTGGAGATTACTGACAATTAACTGCTGATTTAGGTATGAACTTACTCAGAACGACGATTTAAAACCTTTTATTGAGCTACTTTTAGAATTTCTGGCTGATTTTTGATAAAAAGCAAGCTGTCAGCTCTGCATGGGTACAGGCTTGTGTAGGTAATGCCCCCTATCGTCACGTCACAATCACGTGAGCAAATTTTTTTTTCTGCCCACAGTAGTTTTTGCTTTACGCTGAAAAGTTAACGAGTGCTGGAATTCCGTTGTTTTACGTTGAAACTATATACCGTTGAGTAAAGCTGGGCGGTGTACCGGTATGTAGTTAATACCGACTATTTCATACTGTATATATCGAGCACACACTAATACCGAATTACCGAACTGCTCGCTTTCTGCATGCAATTAAATTACGTGCACCGTTAATAAATTCCGGTTTGAGGTGGGTTTTCTGTTCTAAATGGTGCGCAACAGTTTGCAAAAGTGCAGAGAAGAAGAGCACAGCGGTGCTGAAGAAATTGTGGACATTGGTACCGTTGTTTGCCAGTTCTATCACTGCTAAGCATGGTAACATTTCCAATCTGCTCACTCATCTTAGGATATATCACAGTAAACTGCATGGCAAGGTAACCGTGATCGTGGCAAACGGTAAGCGATCAAAAAGTCATTGAGACCGCCCGCAAATCCAAAGATCAGCTCGCACTCGGAACAGTGCACGAAAAGTATGAAGCAATTGACCAAATCCTTTAGTTGTTGTAGTTAATTGTTTTTGTTTTGTTTTGTTTTTTAGCTAAAGGTGGTCAGCTCATGCTCAGGATATTTGTCACACCATTCAGAACTTATTGAATCCTCAAGAATTAGATATGCGTACCTTTAAAAACAACAACATTTTTTTCATTTTTTTGTTGTTTTTTAGAAGTTGTGCATTGTTTTGAAATAATTGAAGTTGTTAATCACATTAATGATGAATCATATTAGGTATTTAGTAATATTGCTATAATTTTGAAATAATTATAGTGGTATTATATTGGTCAATACTGTCGAGCCCTACCGGTGAGAGTCTCCTGCAGGTTTAGCATTTAGCTACTTCTTTTAGACAGCAATTAGCAACGTCTACTGTTTTCATTGCTTGTGCCGTATTGATACCCGATTAGGAATAGCCAAAAGCCAAATACATTATTTTTTTCAGTTCAAGAATTGATGTTGTTATAGCTAGCTAGTGGATAGTAGCGCTGAGGAACTCGGTAAGTTTATAAGACAAACTACATCTGCGAAATTTAGATTAAGTCGGAGACAAACAACCTAATTCAAAGAGTGGTAAACACTTTGTGATTTGGTAAAGATCAGTAACTGAAGGATTCTGTTTTAGTGGAGAAAAGGACGGGGTGATCTTCCGAGCAGACACAAAAATGCGAGGGTCAAAGTACACAATTATATACATACATCCACACATATATATAAACTAGTGGTGTGCTTGAGCACAAATATCAAGCGAGCCTGCCTAGTTAGGTTACATAAAACTAAGTATTGTTACATAATAAACTTTAGCTTAGTTCATGCAAAACATACAGCAGTTGACCATTTATTTTACCAAGCAAATACAAAATTACTCTCTTACCTTAATTTCCAGAATAGTGGTAACTTGTAGTATCCAATTTAAGCCATTCTGACTACCTCGATTACCAGTAACTGGTGAACAAGCTCACATACAAAAAAAAAAAAAAAAGCAATGGCCAGAGTTATTTTTGTAATTTTAGCTAAGAGATATGGAACCACTTACTTACCACAGCTTCTCCCAAGTATTGGTGGCTTCCTTGGTATAAATAGTAGCCATTCTGACTACCAGTGGTACTTGACAAGTAACAAGCGGCATTTAGCACTCCATTTAAAAAGCGAAGAGTTTTTATTTATGTTGGGTAAAGGGTCTTCAATATCATAGTAACCCATAGCATTAATTGTGACTTGAAAAACAAGTGTTTTGCAGGAATTATCTCACAATTTGGAGCCCAAATTTCAAGTAAGACTTTCTTAATGGATGTAGTATCAGAAGAAACTGGGGTCAAGCCTATAAAGCCATGTTTTTAGGAGGAAAAAAATGGCACCTACATGCGCATTTAACCCTTTCCACACCGACTTTCTTCAACATTTCGGGTGTCTTTTAGAATTTGATTTTTGAATTTCTACCGCAAAGCAACCACAAAAATCCACAAACAAACAGCCAGGCATATAAAGTATGTAGTAGCTATAGCTTATAACAAGCAAAATAAACTTCTAAATGCCTGAAAATGAACCGTAACCAGTCTATCTTACAGCATGTTTCGAGGAGACTTCGAGGAACGAGCCCAATCGATTGTTCTCGATGTCCGGTATGAAAAACTTTATCCACATTCTTCCAAAATGCTGAGGGACTCTCTATAGGCTTCATCATTTCTATTCTGAGTGTTTGAAATCCGCAGGCAACAAAAAAGATTGGGCGCTCGGCGTCCTCAAAATTATCGGTCAAAAAAAAAATTCTCAGTCTCTGTTTTCAGACAATTAAAAAAATACTTAACCTTTCTGTACGGGATCAAATTTTTTTTCAAAGGAAGTACAACGCCTACTTTACGTATAAAAAAAAAAGACAGTTTAATCTTCTTCTTTTTTTTAATTCAGAGAACACGGGCCTGTTCCTGCACATATGCGGTTACGGCATCAAAAGGGTTAAGGAGCATACGTACCATCCATGCATATATAGCATACCCGATTTTCAATTGTCCACCCCTAATAGTATCTCGCTCGCTCAATAACAAACAAATATCCTCAATTAGGCCAATATTCTATTGTGTTGCCCCTGATAGTGTCTTGTTCACTTCACTCGCTCTCAGCACACATGTGTGAGAGGGTTATAGAAGTCATCCTGTTTGTCTGTCTGTCTGTCATGCTCTAACTTTGGAGATTACTGACAATTACTGTTGATTTAGGTATTGGAATTTTTTGCGACAACGTGGAGTTGTTAGCTCCCCGTAGGTACAAAATTTTGGGTAACGCCCCCTATCGTCACATTGTAACCACATGAGCAAATAATTTCTTGCTGCCTGTGGTAGTTATGCTTTATGCTGAAAAGTTAACCGAGTGGAATTGAAGTTATGCATTGAAACTATATACCGGTGTTTCTTGCATGTTTAGCTTCTCTTATGAAGACCACATTTACCATCTACCATTTTCATGTTCAGTTATGCATTGAAACTATATACCGGTGTTTCTTGCATGTTTAGCTTCTCTTATGAAGACCACATTTACCATCTACCATTTTCATGTTCAGTTATGCATTGAAACTATATACCGGTGTTTCTTGCATGTTTAGCTTCTCTTATGAAGACCGCATTTACCATCTACCATTTTCATTGCTCAAGCTATATTGATACCTGATTAGGAATAGCCAAATAAATGATTCTATTGGTCTGATAAATGATTTAGTAATAACTAGTTATGTGCTTATGAGCACAAAGGGCGAGCGAGCAAGTACACAGCGAAACATCAAAAGAATCTATCTTTCCATTTCTAATCTTGCTTAGATATATTAATAGCTAAGTACGCAGCCATTGTGACCATTATATACTTTGTAGAACCACTTCTTACCTCAATTTCCTGAGTACTGGTATTTTCTGTAGTCTCTAATACATTCTGACTATCTGAATTACCAGTAGCTTTTGACATCCATCACTCACAGCTACTTAAAAAAAAGCCGTTTTTAATTATGTCTGGTAAAGGATTTTAATACCATAGTAACCATTCACCATAACATTTTGTGACTTGAAAAAACAAGAAGTTCTAAAGAATTACTGCACAGCAGTAAGTATTTAAGGCCTAAATGCATCTTGTGGCATTCAGAAACAACCTAGTACAAAGGGGTAAATATTTAATTTCCTTGAATGATACGGAATCGCTAAACGAAAAGATTCAGTTTATTGGAGGTATGGAAAGGGGTAGACCACGAAGCAAACACAAAAACACGAGGGTCAAAGTACAAAATGACACATGTACGTCCACACATATATAAACAAACAAATATCCCTGATTTTCAATTGTGTTACCCCTGAGAGTGTCTCGTGCCACCTAGCTAAGTGTATCGTAGCACAGAGGGGTCGTACCTTTGGTGTCTCAGGAGTAATTTGTTGTTGTTTTTTAAATAAAATGGTAGCTATATCAGATAAAGGGTGAGGGTTAACGAACAATCATAGCTTTAATGAAGCAGAGTAATGTTGGAGGTGTGTAAATAGGTGGGCTGATTAATTGCCAACTGTATACCAGTTTGTGTCAATTTTCTAAAGAATTACATTGTCAGTGCTGATGAGCCATTATAATTATGCTGTTTATTATGTAGCCTGATGGCAGTGAAGCTAATTTTGGGCATCACATTATTGAAGCTAGCCCAACGTTATGATGTAACCTCTCCATCTCTTGAAAGGACTGAAGATAAGACCTCCTCAGTTACTAAACTAGATGGCTCTGAACTGCTTGTTCGACGCAGGAGTAGCATGGACTCTGATGTTACCCTTGGCTCAAAAATAGACCTGCTAGATAATCCAAGAGAACTGCTGAAGGAGAAGGCAAAAACCTCTCTCTCTGATGTGGAACGGTTCACTCTGTGTAGCAATCGCATCGTTTGACTGTTTTATGTCTAAATTTTGTGCATTTCATTCCATCAGTGACAGCTAAAATTCAGATTTTTTTTATCATAAGCATCACATGCTATTTATGAATCGTTAGTTTTATTTCTATTTCATGCTTTTATCATCACTTCATTTTTAATTGTACAGGTATAACAGTGTCATTGACCCTTTTATTGCATCTGTACATTGTTTTAAGCTCAGTTATTCCTACAAGGCAAATAAACTCTGACCACTTTATTGGTTATTTTTCTCTTGGCTATGATTGTTACAACAGGTAAAGGATCATGATTTAGTTATGCTGACTGACACTGCTGATGTGTGTATGTGGAGAAAGAATCTTTGCCCCATCTTCCATTCCTGATTGCTGTCAAACAACCAACGCTATTTGTGCTGAAGCACACCATCAAGATACAAACAATCATAATGGCTGTAATGAACAATGAACCAGTTTCTACAGGTGGAATAGTTTTGCATGTTACATATGTGGAGTAAGAACATGTCAAAATTACAATTACCATTTTCTTATAACAAAACATTTCATGTTAAACAAATTCATAAGCTCATGCAAATTGGCAGGCAGGTCAATGAATATGACTAGCATGAATTCGTTCTTCTCGCTTAAAAGTGGGAGTGTCTGTGTCAATCACGCAGAACTAAGCTGGCAATGAATGTCCTGACTGGCTTGCTCATAGCTACTGCTATTTTAGCAGTTACATACTCCAAGAAAGATGTCTTGTTTATATCTATTGATGATTTCAGGACTGAACTGGGAGCTTATGGCCACACTGAAGTAAGGAGTCCTAACATAGATGCACTGGCTGCCAAATCTCTGCTGTTTGAGAGAGCCTACTGTCAAGTTGCAGAATGTTCACCTTCTAGAGCATCCCTTTTGACATCAAGGAGGCCAGACACGAATCACGTGTGGCTCATCTCTCCTGATGAGTACTGGAGGAGAACAACCAATGCCACGACCATACCACAATACTTCAAGGAGAATGGCTATGTTTCCATTGGAATGGGGAAGATATCACCCTGGACCACCTAGTGGAAATGATGACTTGAAATATTCTTGGAGTGTACCTTATTTCCATGCTCATGACAAAATAAACACACAAAATTCTTGGAACTCAATTGAGGATGCTGCTGATAATGCACTTCAGGATGGTCAAATTGCAGATCAGGCCATCTACATTGCAGAAAATAAAACAAAACCGAAGTAATGGTGACAATGCTCCCTTTTTCCTAGCTGTAGGGTTTCACAAGCCCCACTTGCCTTTCAACGCTCCTTCCAAATATTTCGACTTGTATCCACCTTCCGATCAAATCCAGCCACCTACAAATCCCGATGCACCTCAACTAATGCCTCCAATAGCTTGGAGTGTATCAGGAGAGCTTAAGAGGTACCCTGATATGACTCACTACAACCTCCCAAAATGCCGCACTCAAGCAAACGAATCTATGTTTGGAGAAATCTGTAAAATAACTAGTACGGATACACTGAACCTACGTCGAGCCTACTACGCTGCTGTAAGCTATGTAGATGCACAAGTGGGACGCATTTTAAGTGTTCTAGAGTCTCAGGATTTAGCAGACAACACGATAGTGATCCTATTGGGAGACCATGGCTATAAACTTGGGGAACACAACATGTGGGCCAAGTTCACCAACATGGAAGTGGACACAAGAGTTCCTTTGCTACTTCGAGTACCTGGAGCGACAGACTCTGGAATGCAGACCAGAGCACTGGTAGAACTTACAGACATTTTCCCCTCCCTTACTGAACTCGCTGGGATACCAGTGCCCCAAATGTGTCCTGACGGTGACCACACCTTGCTGGCTTGTGTCGAGGGTACTAGCGTAGTACCTCTGCTACAAGACGCAAACCAACCATGGAAGAAAGCGTCGTTTTCGCAGTTTGTACGACCGGGTAATGCAGGGCTGCAGAAACTCGCAGGTCACCCAGAATATGGACGGAACAACGAAGAGGCAGTGATGGGATATGCAGTTCGCACCGACAACTACAGATTTGTAGAGTGGTACACATTTGACAATACAAATGCAAGACCCAACTTCTCTCAGATCTGGGATACTGCACTCTATAACCATACCACAGAGACAGAGTTGTACAATAATGAGAATTATAACATGGCAGGAGATGCCAACATGGCCTCTGTGGTGCTGAAAATGAGGAGGATTCTCCAGGCAGGATGGAGAGCAGCTTTACCAGATACACCACCTGTTACTGAGCATGCTCACACTCGCACATTACCGACTAATAGCCTCTCGACAAAGTCTTCAACCACAACAATCGAATCTCTGACGCAAACAACACAATCTTTTACATCACTGACAACAAAGTCATTTGCTATTAATATATTTCAAAAAAGTCAAATACTTACCATTTTTGTAGCATTACTAATGCAAACTTCATAAATTCTTGCAGCTTATTATTATTTTTTTTTAAAGATTGCCATTTTGAAATTTGAAACAGCAATTCCTACTGGTAACTTGCAATTGGTAAGGGTTTTCCAACAAAGCTGGAAACCTGTTATGCACTCACAGGGATACATGGAAAAATTATAAATAACCAAAATATAATATACTCTGTATTATGTCTGGAAATATTTCAATGAATGATTAGGATATAAATATACAGTTCTAAATGGCTGCCACTAATTTCTCTTCTAGCTCGGTCACTATACCATATATAATTAAGGCCTACCTCAACCCAAGTTATTGGGTGTTGAAAATTTGGGTAGCTAGTAGTGAAGTAATAATGAAGAAGATGTATAAATAAGAAACAAACATAAACCTCAGAGCCAATAATAATTTAGAGGAGCACATGCCTAGACCAAGAAAAGAGACCAGAGCACATACACAAAGAGAACTTCCAGAAGAGTAAGTGAGGATGTCACAATACAAAAAAAAAAAAAAAGCTTTAAAAAAGAGGTGATGGGATAGTCTTTAATGTATTAGTCATCACTGATAAAAAAAATTACAATGTGGTTGTGTGCATGAAGGCAAGCAATGACAGCAGTAAAACTCATGACACTAATAGCACATGACACTAATAGCACATGACACTAATCAATGAATCCAACAAAAAACAACAACAACAATCCTGTGACTGAAGCATATGACACTTAATAAATATTATTAGATCGCTATAAATCAAACATGTGACAATAAATGAATTACAAGTATAATGAATTACATGAATGTGAATGAGGCATGTGACTGATGTCTCTACTATATATAAGATAGAGGGACACAAAAACCCTAGTACTCAGTGTTCTCAAGTGAAGGAGTTTAGGAAGTGGCAGCTAGCACAAAAATATATTAAATATATCACTTTCTACTGCAAGTAAGTGTCTAGTGAGACTTGTAGTCAGGTTAAACATTTGTAAATGTTTACAAAACTTTCTATATAAATTCTATTCATTATCACTGGTTGCCTTTGAATTCGATTAGGTACTCTGTAAGCTGCTAATGGCCAAGTTGAGCGTCGAGCTGATCTTGTGGGCACTTGCTTCATTAACTCTGGTTTATGGGCAGAAAAAAGACATCCTCTTCATTGCAATTGATGACTACAGAACTGACATGGGAGCATATGGCCATGAAGAGGTACTCACTCCCAATATGGACTGCCTAGCAGCCAAATCTTTGCTGTTTGAGAGAGCTTACTGTCAAGTATCAGTGTGTTCTCCCTCTAGAGCATCCCTTTTGACATCAAGGAGGCCAGACACGAATCACGTGTGGCTCATCTCTCCTGATGAGTACTGGAGGAGAACAACCAATGCCACGACCATACCACAATACTTCAAGGAGAATGGCTATGTTTCCATTGGAATGGGGAAGATATTTCACCCTGGACCAGCTAGTGGAAATGATGATATAGAATACTCTTGGAGTCTACCTTATTTCCATGGAAGAGATGAAGTGTCGGGACCTCGAGCTTCTTGGCATTCCTATCCTGACATCACTGACAACATGCTCAAAGACGGTCAGATCGCAGATCAAGCTGTGGCCACGCTGAAGGAAATTATGCAAAACCGCAGCAACGGTAACACAACTCCATTTTTTTTGGCCACAGGATTTCACAAACCCCACTTGCCTTTTGATGCTCCTTCTAAATACTACGACTTGTATCCTCCAGCAGAGGAAATCAAGCCTCCTTCTAATCCTGATGCACCTAAAGAGATGCCATCTATTGCATGGAGCAATTCCTTTGAGTTGAGAGGCTATAGAGATTTAGAAGAGTATGATTTACCAGAGTGCTATGACAATATAGAGGCAGCCATGTACGGAGATAACTGCAAAATTGCAGGAGTCGACGCACTCACCCTTCGTCGTGCTTACTATGCTGCCATAAGCTACACTGATGCGCAAATAGGAAGAGTCCTTGATGAACTTGAAGCACAAGGTTTGGCCAGTAACACAATAATCGTCCTATGGGGAGATCACGGATTTAAACTTGGAGAACTCAACATGTGGTCAAAGTTTACCAACATGGAATATGACACTAGAGTTCCTTTCCTCTTACGAGTACCCGGAGTGACTGATTCAGGCATGCGCACACAAGCTCTGGTGGAACTTGTGGACATCTTTCCCTCCCTTACAGAGTTAGCTGGAATACCAGTACCTCCAGTTTGTCCAGAAGACAATGAAGACTTGCTGGCTTGTGTAGAAGGCACTAGTGTAGTCCCCTTGTTAGAAGATACTCAGAGAGAGTGGAAAGAAGCAGCTTACTCTCAGTATGCTAGACCTAGTGTAGTCGGATTTCCAGAAATTCCAGGACATCCTCCTTTTGAGCGTGGAGACAATGAAGCTGTAATGGGTTATGCAGTTCGCTCAGATGAGTATCGTTTTATAGAGTGGTATTCATTTGATCGCGACACAGCTACCCCAGACTTCTCTGAAGTGTGGGGAACTGAACTTTATGATAAAGACGAGACTATTAATAAGGCTGCTGATCCAGAGATGGCAGAAATTGTGAATAAGATGAGGCACATGCTACAAGATGGATGGAGAGACACACTTAGCAAGATTTAATTGGGAACTCAATTAATCTAATAAACGTTAAAATATTACAGCTAATATTGTATACATATTGTTTTATAACTAGTTTCCATAACCCTTAAGATTTTATTTTTCATAAATTTATCTAGCTCTCACGCAAGAGATGCAAGATGTATTATCTCACTACAGTTCTGGTGGCTATTTATGCATACACTCATTCTGCTCAAGAAAGTTTTTTGAAGTAGCCTGCTAAAGATAGCTAATGTTCAATGATATTGCCCATTCTTTTCATTACACATAATACAAACTAACAAGGATGACAGGATGATACAAACATATCACTACAGATAAAGTGATTGCATGTTCAGAACTTGACGTCATCCAGCAGTATATCTGGGAGCATTTGTATGGCATCAGCCATCTTGACAGGAATGTGAGTGGAACCAACAAGAACATGAGAGTTGGGTGAGTTGGGACTAAGAGGAGATTGTTGAAAAGAATGACTGCAGAAAGTTGGAGTGCTCGGAGAATAACCAAAAGTGGCAGGAGATTCAGGAGGTAAGGGAGAATCGGGTATCCAAGAATAATTAGAAGATGGTCCAGGAGTAGATGTGATGTCCTGGAGTCTAGCAGAAGACACATCTTCATCATTGTCTTTATTAAAAGTTTCAAGACTCTTCCCCGGAGTGGCACATTGGAATACTGACATATCCTCATCCTTGTCACTATGACTAACTAAATCTGCAGAACTCACATCTTCTAATTGTGAAATATCCAAAACTGTGTCATCAGAAATGGCTGTGAAAGTGCTTACTTCAGGAGTATAGACGTTTTCATCATCCAAACGAACCGTTTGCAGACTTTTGTAACCATCCTTACCCAATATATATCTGAATGTGTGTAATCCAAAACATACACAACAGAAAGATAATAAAACAAGTCACTGGTGTTGCAAAGGAGTAATTATAACACGTCTCAAGTGGATTTCTTCAAAAACAACACACTGTTAAAACCACTCGTTCAAGTTCAACTCACACTAGCACCATGTATTCTTTTCCACAATAATACAGAATTAAATGGAAAGATTGGCTATTTACGGGAGTGAACCCAGCGTCACTTGTGTTCACCCACTGAGCTACAACAACCAATTGTATATAATGTAATGTTGTTAGGGATACTACTACTAGATGTTATAACCTCACTCTCAACTGACCAATAGAAACTATTTCTATTCTAAAAACAACTTATACCTGTGGATTTTTCCATTCTCTCTCTCTCTCTCTCTCTGTCAGTAGCAATTCTTTCTCGCCCTTTTTTCCCCCTCATTTAACAAAAAAAAAGGAAAAGAAAAAAACAACGCAGAATTGTATATACATAAAATATATTTAATAATAGTGTTACTTTAAAATCAAACTTTCTTTATAAAGGGACAACCATATTTTATCATCATCATTTTTACTCCTATATCAGTCTTTGCTATCACGAGGATGTGGAAAACAGTACAAGTCTTTACAACGATGAATTAATGTCACTCAACTATCTCCACCACTCCCCAACCTCATGACCCACCTAAAGCGACAATGACCTGGAGGTAGTTTGAAGCCATGCTTCTTCATCAAGTGAACAGTGAGCTGGTGCCCAAGCTGGAAACAACACGAGCAAATATGGCAGCGAAAGTTGTTTCTGAGCTGTGGCTTGCCATGGACGGAAGTGACATGCCCACGTAAGTGTCTCTCAGTCTTGGCCACATAGTTGCATTCTGGGATGTGGCACATGACTCTGAATCCTCCGTGGGTCTCAATGTGGACAGCCAGAGACTGGGCAGTCTTGTAGTGCTTGTTGCATAGAGGACATTGATGGGCCTTGCTGACCTCATGGCGATAACGAATGTGCTGCATCAACCTAGAGGGTCCTACAGGTTCATGAATGCATGCACATGCACACGTGTGAATGCATGCACATGCACACGTATGAATGCATGCACATGTATATGTATGATGCAAGAATGAACAGATCTACACAGCTGACAAAAAAATCAATCCATTTTTTCTTCCTTTCAATTTTTTTTAAATTTTAAGTGACTTAAGAGAAGATTGGATGAGAGAATGAATTAGAGAGAGTAGCAAGTGAATTGAGATATAGGGTGAGAGTAATAGAGGAGGGATTTTAAAAAAATGGTTATCATTTTCCTTGTATATAATATAAAAGAACCACTAGCAATAAGCTACCTTGACAGGTGAGTTCGCAGTGAGGGCATTTCACGGTGTTCACATGCTTCCTGGCATGTTCTCTCAGTAGTCTTTGGTTTGGGAAGGTCTTATGACAGAAAGTGCAGCTCAAATCCTTGTCACTGGAGTTGGTCGGTGGGCTAGACTGCCGGTTCAGATGGTCCTTGAACTTGGTGTTGTTAGCAAAGTGCATGCCACAGCTGGGACAGGCCACCACCTTCTCATGAAGGTGAGTCCTGCAGTGCTCCAATACTTTGTTTCTGTCACGACAAGAAAACTTGCAACCTAATGGGAACAACAATATCAAACAGTTAGGAAGTCTCACAATTTTTTCCAGTATATTTAAATAATTGGAATAGTGTGAACCACCATCAACCAATACACACTACAGAATATTCTGCTAACAAGTTAGTAGGAAAATACCTATCTAGGTGTAGGTAAATATAACACCCCGCCCCCTCTCCTAATTTAGCAGACAGTGTAGTAATTTGTTGTTGTTTTTTCAAAACAAGTCGTAATTTTTTTGTTTGTTTTTAAATCAAAATGGTTCTGGCAGGCACCTAATGACAATAAGCTCAAGATAGCATTGTAACTGCAATCTCTTAAAAACAAACAAACAATTAGACTCGTGTAGCACATGAGCTGCCTTCTAATGACAGTACCAATATAAATCAACTAGTCCTGATTTCCATCCCTTATGGCCCCAATATAATTCAACTGATCCTGGTCCCTATCTCTCAGATAGTCCCAATATAATTCAACTGATCATGGTCCTTATCTCTCAGACAGTCCCAAGATAATTCAACTGGCCTTCATCTCTTATCCACTTCCCTTCGTTTTGTGTCCCTCAAATCACACACCTTTCCACAGACAGACTCCTCCAGAGTCTTTGGATCTTATATGATTCCGAACATGATCGTAGAATTCCCACACATCCTCAAATGTCTTGCCACAGTCACCACCATGCCATTGACACCTAGGCTCCACCTCCAGAGGCTGAACTACTTCAGAGTACGTAGACTCATACTGACACAGCGGCAATTTGTGCTTGCTCTGTGCACACACACACGGAAAATTACATGAAATATGTATCTGAATATCTGCAAAATTTTATTAAAATAATTTCATTTATATTTTACACTAATTTTGAAGAGATGGACAGCGTAAATAAATCATGCCCACCAAAAATACATACACACTCTCTCATATATACCCTTATAATCACACACTACACATACTACACATACACACACTACACATACACACACTACACATACACACACTACACATACACACACTACACATCATACACACACTACACATACACAACACTACACATACACACACTGCACATACACACACTGCACATACACACACTGCACATACACACACTGCACATACACACACTACACATACACACACTACACATACACACACTACACATCATACACACACTACACATACACACACTGCACATACACACACTGCACATACACACACTGCACATACACACACTGCACATACACACACTGCACATACACACACTGCACATACACACACTACACATACACACACTACACATACACACACTGCACATACACACACTACACATACACACACTACACATACACACACTACACATACACAAAATTCTCTTGCAACTGCTAGCAGTTATGTGCACCTGGCAGAGCCAGGATGCCTGTGCACTAAGCAGGCATAATGAGCCATGCAAGCAAAGCTCCTGGAGCTGGGCTAGAAACTGGCAGGAGAACAGGCCTTTCCTCACAGCAAGTGGTGTGGGCACCCAAAGTCCCACCTGGACCATTGCTGTTTCGTGAGAAAAGGCCTTGAATTTGCACCCCAGCAAATGCCAGGTACCCAATCACAGCTGGGTGGACTGGTGGGGGTGGTAGGAGGCAGATGGAAAATCAGATGGAAAAAAATTGCTTGAGTTGGGCTTGAACATTGGGACCTCAGGCCCCGAGCCAAGGACACAACCACTACACCACGCCCACTCATACACTCCCATACATATATGCATACAGTGACAGATCCAGCAGGATTCGACTTGGTTTGTCCAAGCCCCAACCCCTCTTTACACACTGCCACACCCCCAATTACTTGAACGTTAGCCCAATAATCTCACATCCTTCTAGTGAGACATCATCTTTCTTTAAAAAATAGTCCTAAAAGACAGGGTTCTAACTTCCTTAGTTTTAGTGTGCTTGTCAGCTACGAACTCATCAAACTTCTGTATTTAGTTCCATTTTTCCATCGTAAAAACGCTCACTAAATTTGGATAAAGTGATCAAGTTTTACCATGTGAACTTCCAAATCCAATTCCGTAGTAGCTAGCTAGATACTGAAGTTTCAAGGAGAAAGATTAATGACATTACTAAACTTTACTCCCCATATTGTTTGCAAGAGACACTTCAACGTGCAATGCAGAGAGTTTCTTTAGAATACATTATATACTTCAAAGATTGCTGGCATGCTACCAGTTTACTTACTGCATGTGAAAAAGAGAGGGCAAACCACACCCCGGAAGGAGAAAAAACTTACAAATTAAACAATACAATATGTCTTCTAGTAAAAGTCAAGGTGTCAAAATTAAATAGTTAAACAACGTGCTGAATATCGATGGGCAAAGAAATGTATGACAGAACAAAAATTATAGTGGAATTTTAACTACTAACGAGAACTTCTCAAATGATTAGGTGAGAGTGGCTATCTATTAATAAAGAAACCCTTTTTTAAGTCTCTAGTCCCGCCACTGCCACACACACACACACACACACACACACACACACCTCAAGATGAACCACAACAAGATGAGTATATTTTAGGCCTACATTTCCACAAGAAATCTGGAATTGCTACGGCTGTACACATGCATTAAGGAAACTAACGATTAGTTGCACTGCTTACTAAACCAGGTCCTGTAAACTACGCGGCTTAGTTCCACAAAACTCGAAACATTCTGAGAGTCAAAGATAATCATTATGCCCAGAATCTAAACTCCTATTTAAGTTTCTTATCTATCAGATATTGTCAGGAGATAGAGTGCATGGTAAATCTAATACAATGTATGAAGAGGGTACAATTATAGCGCAACAAAGTTTCATTAGATAAAAAGTATACAATGGGCACTACATTGATGTTACTAGGAAATAGCTCATTACATATTTAGTTATTTAATTTCTTTGTGTTCCACTAAAATAAATTAGTAACGTTTAACAAACAGTTACTCGGCCAGTATTTGAATAACTATTTATTACCCTCCAGACAAGATCCTAGCTATCTTCATAGAACACACTCAATTACATCATACAGTACATTCCACCTGAAATTCTGTTCCCAAATGTTTCAAGAAGCTGTGGTAAGGATGAGCCAAGACATGAAGGAGATAATCAGTGATTGTGGAACATAAGACTACTTGCTCACAGTCTCTCCAGCCACACGATACACCAGTCTTAGGACAACTATCTTCTACTGAAGTGAGAAGACCACAACCAGAAACATGACCCGAGGCATGATCACACTTCAAATGAGCAGCAAATTCTTTAGCGCTTGAGAAAAGTAGTCCACAGACTCTATCCCGGTCCACTAGCCATAAACAAGGCAAAGGTTGCTTGAGTTTTTCATATTGAAGAGACATAATTATTCAAGAACTAGGAGGTCAAAATTGAATCTAAACAGTGCGCCAATGTTGAGTACAACGTCCCTTACCATTTCTGAAGTTTCTTGGACGAAGACCAAAGTCTTTTGTAAGAGGTAAAAGTCGTCATCAATAAGCGTTTTTAGTAGATATAATAATTGTGTATCTACCAAGCTAGACCCTTTACCTAATATGTCTGCTCGCTCGACAAGAAGGGTTTGGATTGCGGGACTAGGTAGTGAGTTAATATTGGCTTCACCACAATTTTATCCGATACTGAAACTTTTTTTTTTAAAACCACATAATAATGTATGAACGGTAAAACTGCGGGGTTCAGAGGTCGATCTGCTACTTGCCTTTAGCAAGTCTTCATTCGCTGTCTTTAGGTGTCGGGACAGAAGGTGGCTCCGAAACAATGCTGGGTGCAGCTTGTCTCTTCCTGTTTGCAATCTGGTTTAGTGAGTTGTAATACAGTGATTTCTAATAGAACACATCGAAGTGCGCTGAATAATTGAGCACTAGTCTGCACCAAGTGGAATCTAAACCATGACTCTATGCATTTATTACAGGTTGCCCCAGTGTTAATGCAGTGCAGGTGGCATGCTTTGAGACCTCTTCCTGTACAGATGTAGCTACACTGAGAGACAGCACTGAAGGTGCATGCTGTGCACTGACCACTGGCTCATACAGGACGGCTGAGGGACTGTGCTGCAATTGTACAGGAGGTGGGTGTGGGGTGCGCTCAGTGAATGATAGTTATCTTGTATTGAAGGTTGCTTTGGCATCATATCATGCAGTTCATATTCATAGCTACTGTAAGATCATTACTTGAATAAAACAATTGATTTGTTGCAAACTTTTTTTTTTTATTGCACTGATTTTAAAATATGTATGCATGACCACACACTTGCTGTGTTGCCCTGCTTTATAATTCTGCTTTCTCACTCATACAGTGGCTAAGGGGGAGGGAGAAGTTATTATTATTTTTGTTGTTGTTGTTGTTCTTCTTTTTTTTCTCTCTCTCTCTCTGCTAAGTCTGTGAAAGTAAGCCATGCTTTATTCAAAATTATCTTTTTTTATATCTTGTCTAAGTGCTGTGATGGCTGACGTTAAGTTGTGCAAGAAATAAGCCATAATTGCAACTCTCCAGCACATTTCATAGGCAGTAGGAGAGTGGAAAAACATGTAATAGCACAATAATTTGTCATTTAATCAAATCACAATATTGAGTAGTGTTGTACTTCAGCACAAATGGTGGGCGAGTCATGAATTGAACACTTTATAATAACAGTTGTACATTCATTGAACTAAGCAGAATATTTTACTCGAAGCCCAATGGGTAGTTTTCAGCTGTGCATGTACTGAAGTGAAATTTAATTAACTTAGTGAATTTAAGTGTAGAAGCCCCCCCCCCCCTCCCATCCCCCCACTAATTGAAGTGTATCTATTTGCACTATATAAAGTAGTACTGCTTGTTAGCATATACTTGGGATCACTAGGATATAATGAAAAAGTAAATTACTGTCACTAACACTGCTAATATAACAGTTTGTGTGGGTGTGTTACTGCCTCAAATCTACACACCCTTGAGATCTGTACCACACCAGTAGGTGATAATGCAGGGGGATGACCTATTTAAGCAACTTTGCCATTATTCATAGACTTTTTTTTTTTTCCTTTTTTTTTTTTTTGTGTGTCAGCAATTTGGAGGTATTGTGGTAACCAACTGGTAGTGATCCAGCTGTTTGCAACTGTTCTAAGTCTTTAGGATTAGGGGAAGCCATGGGGTAAGATGTGGCAAGACACTCTTTAGACTAGTCTGTGTGTGTGTGTGTGTGTGTGTGTGTGTGTGTGTGTGTGTGTGTGTGTGTGTGTGTTGGGGGGAGGGGGGGGAGAGGGTGTGTGTGTGGTGTGTGTTGTGTGTGTGGGGTGTGTGTGAGGGTGTGTGTG
>WLWI01000641.1_pt1 | contig 31309 bp, 28 predicted proteins | sample 6701501 | NCBI WGS metagenome assembly WLWI01 (sample SAMN12718690, study PRJNA515312) | sponge metagenome | isolation source: marine sponge | host: Mycale hentscheli | place: New Zealand: South Island, Marlborough, Capsize Point | collected 2014-11-01 | reverse complement strand
AAAATAATCATAAAAATTATTTGCTTCAACAGTTATTGCAGTGATTGTCACTAAATAACTGACCTGGTAATTGTCCCACATATAAGTAGACTTCGAGTTGTTTTATAGTTCCATTAGTATCAGGTATGTCACATGTATATACTCCAGTAGGAGATATAGCATTGTTAGTACGATGAAGAATAACTGAACTAGGTCCTCTAGTCCTGGATATACTGTCACCACCACTTCTAGTATGAACAAAGGTTCTATCTGGATATCTCCAGCTACCAAGAGAACTAGTACCTGTATCACTACTCCTACAGCATAATGTAAGAGGTGTGAGACACCTCAGAGCATTTCTATCTGCTCCTATACTAGCGAGATTAATAGCTGAATTAGTAGAATACAAGAAGCCAGTTAAGAGAAAGCCAAGTCCTAAAGAATGGGATCAAAATGATTATCTAAACAACAACACATAAAGTGCACTAACCTTGAGGTGCAGCAGTTACTACAGAAATAGGTTGTGAGGGAGACCCCTCAAATCCAGTAAATGTATTATCTTCTGAATCAGCTCTAATACTAATATTATACAAAGTTCTTGGAATAAGTTGTGTGAAATTATACATCCTGTTAATTCCAGCATTACGACTAGATGTGCCAACACAATCAGAATCAGTAACCTGACAAATAGACACAATATATCTTGATATCACTCCATTTCTCTGGAGACAAGGAATCTCATCCCATGTTATGGTAATGGATATTGGAGAAGAAGATTGGGTATTTAAAGAAGGTGCAGTAGTAGGTGGAGCTAGATAAAATGAGAAAATATGTTAGAAAAGAATAAATGGTTTAAAATTGTTAACTTTGAAAAAGTTGGTTCTTTATACTAGCTCTTTCTTCTTGTTGGATTACACATGTCAATGGAGCTACAATTCTAGTTTAATGTTTGAACCAGTTTGCTGGTCTTCTACAGGTACGGAAAAATAGCATAAAGTGGTTCATCTATAGCTAAAAGCTGATTCGTAGCAACATTAGGAAGTGTTGAATTAAATTTGTCATATCTTATTCATAGTGGAAAATTGAGCCTGACTCATAAATTAATAATATGATAGCTGTACCTAAAGCTTGGGAAGGAGATTTTGTAGGTTAAATACATTTGATCAATGACTTATGATTTTGTAGGTTAAATATATTTGATAAATGACTTATTGTTAAGTTGTTTTAATCCCGTTATTCATGGCAAATGACACACTATTATCCGGGAAACAAAGGCAACTTTTTCTTTTTGCTGCATTTAGTATACAGATTTGGATAATATTTATTATAAATTTGTAAACTTAGCATTGAAGAAAAGAACTCAGTGTTGTATACCAGTTTTCATAGAAAGATACATGTGCATATCAATCTTATTATAACTTGTACTGAGTATATTATACTGTTGTCATTTTACAAAACTTACTAAATCTATTTTGAAAAAAATGTTCTCAAAGCACATGCAAACAGTTACAGACTAAGGCATGAGGAAATAATCGTACTACATAAACCACCAAATTTGGAAAATATATATTGGTCTGTTCATTTTCTTACTCTGAAGGAAGTATCTACTAAGTCCAGAGACTGTGCTTGTATGCACATTATGTGTGTACAATTAACTCTTGTTGTGTATTAGTATAAAAATGTATAAATGATTAGAATATTTATGCAAAAAATGAAGAGCATCAAATTAGTTTGGAGGGGAGTCTAGCCCCCTTGGACCCCCCAGAAACCTCTCCTGAGTAACTCATGATAACAAGCACTCAACTACAAAAAAAAATTGGCCAGAGTTTATTATCTAAGGAATTTTCGCACATGAAACTGTCTGGAACAAACATCTTAGTGGTTCTTGGAGTTAACCAATTGCACCTGATGTAGAAAATTAGTTCAGATGCATAAAATAGCCACTCTTCTTTTTGAGAATGCTAATTTGTAATCACAAAGCATTGGTCAGCAACAAAGAATGAAAAACTACAAATAGAAAAGTTAAATACTTCGAAACAAAAATCATTATGGTCTTTGGAAGAACTTTACAAACTTTTGACCACGGAAAAACAAAAGTTGGTGAAACGTTGTGTGGGCACTTGTTGTCCAAGAATCAATACTAGGAAATAAAATAGCTAATAGTTATTCAATCAACTAAAATGACTCAACTTCTACTAACCCTTGGTGAACTTAATGACTGCTACTGGGTTTCATCAAGTTGTTGTCAATCACACATATCAGTTATATCAACTAGCCTGGCTTAACTCACAAGGTTTTACCTGTGGATGCACAAAAAATATATTTTCTGTGTTTAAGTTGATTTTCCCGAAACCAGTCACATAATCATGCCCTAAGTATGTAATTACCTGCCCCAGTGCGAGCCATCCTACTGACTGATGTACTTCCAGCTCCATTCACTGCTGTCAAGGTAATGGTGAACTCAGTGAACTCTTCCACACCCGATAAAGTGTACATTCTAGTAGCTCCATCTATTCCCATGATATTATCATTACCAGCACTACCAGAGACACCGTCACATCCAATAACAGTGAAGGAGTATGATATAGTATAGGAATCCACTACATCTCCAATAGTCTGAGTCCATGTGAGAGCAATAGAATTGGAGGTGGCTTGTGAGGTTGAAATCAGTGGTGAAGAAGGAATTTGAACTGAATCACAACCACAATAAAGTTTTATTATGAACTATACTTGAAAATAATTTATTCAGAAATCTTTAGTTGTTTTTAATGACATTATTGTTATTTCAATTATAATAATGGTAAGAATTATTTTGATGACTTATGAATATAAATATACCACATATTGAATTAGAGGATCATGATACTCACTCAAGCTTTAATTGTCACAAATAATAGAATCTTTTGTAGCTTATGAATATATTCTATAGATAGAGCAATAAAATTTGGACACACACATGGAAACAGTCATCAATTATACTGTAATTATATTGATCTTCACTATATTAACTAATTGATAACATTTGCCTTGTAAAAAGTTATCATCCATATTGAATTTCATGTAAACGAAGTTTAACTTACCAACATTTATCACACTAAATCCAGAAGTAGCACGACTGGATGACAAAAGATTTAGAGAACTCAATACCCTGACTGTACAGGTATAGTTGCCTCCATCTGAAGTCCTGGCTACAGTTCTACTAACAGTACTGGTATAGGATGTTCCAGAACCAGATACAATATCACTGGGAGTTGAGCCACCTGGTCCAGTCCATGTCACACCTAAAGTTACTCCATTGATTAACTCTTCAAATAACTCAATAGAACAAGTGATAGTATAAGACAATCCTTCATATATGACAGGAGGAGATGTAGACACAGTCACAGAAGAGGGAGGACGAACTAAATGTGATAGTACACGAACCCATTACAATAAAAACAGATAATGACTATGCTTATGCCTATAGGAAAATAGCACCATATTATACTCCAATTGTTGATGTGTAACAAAGTTAGTTATCATCAATGATATTGTTTTTAAAGTGTGTAGTTGATATCTAAACCAAATTTTACTAATATAGTTATCAATGTATTTCAAATACACACAAACAAAACAAAAAATTCTGTACAACTTGAACAACAACTTTACAGAGGTATATATAAAATATTTTAACTCATCCGGTGTTAAAAACATTTTTTTGCTCTATATGCTCTTCTCTATAATATACTGTATTGCTCATTTTGTTATCCTAAATACATGTGATATGGAAACAGTTGATATGTTCATTGACAATAGTAAATATTATTCTCAGGAAATAAAGAAATTTTAATGTTTGAAAGGAAAAAAAATACAAAACAAGGCTGCAAGGTAAATTTAACCAAAAGGAAAATAAAATTTTATAGTAAATGAACTCACGTTGGATTGAAACTGTATTAGAATCTGATGTAAATTGACTACTTGAAATCTGAGGTACAATAGATACTATTCTGACAGAACATTGATAGAGCCCAGCATGAGATGGAATAAGAGATGGAATATTGAGTGTGGTGGAGAAGGAAGTATTACTAGGAGGAGTAGAAACTAAGTCAGCAGAAGATGTCAAAATTGTAGAATTGTCAGGTTGAATCCATGTGACCTCTAGTGATGTGCCAGATGTCAAGGGATTTGCCAACATAATAGAACAAGAGAGAGATAGAGAATTTCCAGTTGACAGTGGAGATCTCGGAGGGACTACCATTACTGATGTGGGAGCTTGTTCTGCAACAGAAAACACTTATTTTTTAAATGGTATTAATACATAAAAGTTATCGCCAACATTCACTATATGATTACTCTGACAAATTAACAATATGGAATTTATGGCATATGATCAGAACAGCGACTAATGGAAATCAATCCCATGGCACTATTTTAATACTAATAAAATAACTAAAATGATATTTAGATAAACAAACTGGTAATAGAAACAAAGTGTTAAAATAGCTATTTAAAAAAGTTGTAGATCTGCAATTTATCTAGTATTCCATTCATATTATAAGATTCAAAAATAAAAAATGAGGTTGTGATATGTGTGATACGTGTACTGCTTAATTCCAGAGGCCCATTGAAAGTAGCAACTAAGCAAGCTTACCGAATACATGAAGACAATCAGATTTTGCATGGCAATAACCATATTGATGAAACAAGTATTCTCTGGTTTATGTAACTTTCTTATATTATTGGCTCACTGGTAACACTATGGTTGTTCTTTAATGACATAAACAATATAGGTATGGTTTACTTACCTTGAATGACTACCAATGTAGCTCCCATTGTTGAAATACTAGAAATTACAAATGGATTACTAGAAGTGATTCTAGCAGAGCATGTATAGTTGCCAGCATCAGATGTAGACATCCCTGTGACAGTGAGAGTACTGTTATAACTGGTACCAGATCCAGTGAGAGTGGAACTAGTTCCACTGGTGGCTGCCATAATCATAGAGAAGTTAGGTAAAATCCACATGACCTCTAGTCTACCATCAGTTGGAACTTCACTATTCAATGAGATAGAACAAGTGAGAGAGAGATCACTTCCCACAGATAGTGCTGATGGAGGAGAAGACACTTCAACTTGCATAGGAGCACCAACTAAAACACAACCAATAATAGCAAATTCAACAATAAATATTGCTTAAGCAATAATCTTATTATGAACACTTTACATACACACCAGTGCAAAGTTCACTTCTCACTGTCACAAATCAAAAAGTTCACTTCTCACTGTCACAAATCAAAAAGTGACCACATAAGTAGTCTCATATTCAGGCTCAAGAATTTTTTAGTAGTACTCCAAAGTGAATATTGCCACACCAGTGAAGCAGTCTAAAGTACTGATAATAGAAAAATAACACCACTATGCTGGAAAAGACATGGAACATGTTCAATACACATGTTTGGGAGAGGAACATTTACCAAGTAGATAAATTTTATAAAAGACAATAGAGACCAATTAATTGAACAAAAAGTATTGGAGGTAGTAAAAATAAAAGCAACCACAAAAACTTTGAATTCAGATGAAAGATTTTAAGTGCACTTAATCTGGAATCAATTTCTAAACACTTTGTGTTTATTAATTTTTTTGTTTTTATTATTTATTTTTATTATTTATTTAATACACATATTATAATATTTATTTTATTTATTCATTATTCATTTATTTATTTACATATTTATTTATTTATTTAAGCTTTTTAATTATTTATTTATCTTAACTAATTAATTTATTATTTATTTACTTACATTTATTTTTTATTTATTTGTTTGTTTCTTAATACTTTTATTTATTTATCATTTTATACTTTTATTGTACTCGTTATTTTATTTATTTTATTATTATCATCATCTTAAATAATTTATATATTTATTTATTTATTTATTTATTAGTTAAAATTATTTATATAATTTCATGAAGCTATAGATTTATTGATTAATTAATTAATTTATCATTAATATTTATTTATATTTATTTTGTATTTATTTGTTTGTTTCTTAATTGTTTTATTTATTCATTGTTTATACTTTTTATTGTACTCATTATTTATTACATTTATTATTATTATTATATTTATTAAAGTTATTTTTTGGTCTTTTATTCGTTTCGTATTTTCCTCTTTCTCTTTTAAATTTAATCCAACACTGTAGAGATAGTGAGTAAATACTTTAGAAGCACCACCAAGTGCCCCAGCAGAAGGAATTGGAGTGTTATTAGGATCTAACCAGCCACCAATACCTCCTCCATTAGGATTATCACTACCTCTACAACACTGAGCATTGACATTAGTAATGGCACAAACTAATGTAGATCCAGTTTGAGTACAATCTGTTGATTGTTCTCCAATATCAGCGATGTTAATGGAGGATCGGTTGTAGAAAACACCATTCCATGAGATGTACCGACCAATGGAAGAAGGAAATTGTAACACAAGATATCTCAATATTAATTTGCAGTAAACATTGTTTACAAAAAAAAACAGATGTCATTTATAGTGCAGTTAACTGTAATAAGAGTGAAGAAAGAAAGTATGAGTAATCAGAAAATGTGAAGTCCAGGTGTCAGTGACCAAACCTGGCAGTCCTCACACACCATGGTTGTCATGGTGTAATTAAATCACAATGTTATTCTTAACATAGCTATTATGAAGTTATTTTTTCAATGTGGAATACGTTTTCTGCTTCATTGTTTACTCAGTCCTACAACGTAAATACTAGGCACATAATTTGCATCCTTGCAGCAACTAATAGTTACTGCACCTCTTTTTGAATCTGTCTAACATATTCGAACATTGAATGAGTACAACTTATTTGTCTATAATAAAAAGCATTAAATCAGGACATTATACAGCATATCTTGCTCTTCTGCCACTGAAATTATTTTGTTAAAAACACAACACTTACATTGACATGGTCCATAAACAGCCTAATGCTTGAAGAACATTTATATGTACATGGATGTAGGATAAATTTAAATGTTATTTAGACTTCTAAATGTATTAGCTACAGGAAAAGGCTCAATCCTCACAATTAAAAAAAAACGAGGATAGCATATTGGTAAGAACATCTGGCCTCGCAAAGCAGGCTGGTTAGACCTAAACATTTGAATTTCCTAACCTTTAAATGCCAACTAACAGAAGTAGACTACAATAATCCCTTAGTAAAGAGCTGCTAAAAACCCACTACTTCTTAGCAACACAGATGAATCACCTGTAGCTATACTCCAGCAAACTGTAGACAAGGTTAAATACTTCAATTATAAGTGCTGCTGAACACTGTAATAGACCTTCAACATGAGGACAGAAATTATATTTGATGAATACACAACTAATAATCTGTTTTTAGTTCTTTTCTCACTCATACATTAATTAATTTTGAAAACAATGATCTTTTATAAGCTAGTATAATGTAGATAGGCCAGTTCACTTGCCATTAGTGCAAGAACACACCACCAGTCCATGTGTATTAAATAAATACACCAAATTCTGCACTCCATATGCATTACAAATCCTAGAGTAATGTAGTTCTTACCATGTTTTATACTTGTACATTTACTATTCTCCATAATATCTTGTTTTGTAGCTGAAAGCCTTGCTAAATTAACCTACTGCTGCTATTTACTCTAAACCTGAGAATAAATATTGAAAGTTGTTTTTTGTATATTAGTCTCAGAAATGGAATAATGTTCATCTGCGGTTTACTTATAGTGACAAACATTTCTATATAGACAAATGTCCATACTACGGTCAGTATTAACGAAAGAAAATGTATTTGAAAGCCTATAAAACTGACTCAAATGAGGAACTGCCAAGGGATTATATTGCTATAGCTAGGTACATATGTATTAGATAATAAGTATTTGAAGAATATCGATCCAATTAAGTAATAATCAAATGTGAAATTTTGGAAAATTGCACAAAAAAAGAAGAAAATGTATTGGTCAGTAATGTAACTCCTCCTGTCATAATTAAAGAAAGCAGCTGCACTACCAATGGCATAGTGTATAAATGGAAAAATACTTTTAATCAAAATATTGAGTAAATTACCAGCAATTGTGTTATCAGTATCATACTATCATAATAATAATGATTAAACAGTCATTTGTAAGAGTTCAGATGTAATACTCTTGAGTTTATGGACTACTTATTATCTGGTTTACTCAATCTTAGCTACTCAGTTGGAAATAAAACTGAAAGTTGAGTAATCCATAAACTCAATAATTAATACTACTATGATGATCACATTAATTGGCTTATTATGTGTCAAAGAATGTCTTATGTGTTGTTGATAGGACTCACATTACCTGTTCTATCAGTAATTGTAATAGTAGCAGACACATCCACTCCATTCATATCAGGCACCACACATGTGTATACTCCGAGAGGTCCTGTTGGAGTACCACCTACTGTGCCTAGTCTCACTTGTTCAATAAAGAGGTAGCGAGCAAACACATTAGTAGCACCACCAAGTGCCCCAGGAGAAGGAATTGGAGTGTTACTAGGATCTAACCAGTCACCAATACTTCCTCCATTAGGATTATCCCTACCTCTACAACACTGAGTATTGACATTAGTAGTCACACAAACTAATGTAGATCCAGCATCTGAACGATCTCCTGGTTGTTCTCCAATATCAGTGATGTTAATGGAGGATCCAGGATTGTAGATAACACCATTCAGTGAGAAGTACAGGCCAGTGAAAGGAGGAACTAATAACACAAGATATCTCAATGAATGACACACAGACAGGATGACTACTGTAACCCTCTGGGCGCATACGCGCTGAGGGTTAATAATATCGTGCAGTAAACATTGTTTACAAAAAACAACAACAACAATTGCCATTTATTGTGCAGTTAACTACAATCAGAGTGAAGAAAAAAAGTGTAAGTAATCAGAAAATGTGAAGTCCATGTGTCAGTAACCAAACCTGGCAATCTCTCACACACCATAATTGTTATGTTTATGATTAATTAAAAATATTATCGTTAACATATATGAAGTTTTTTTTTCAGTGTGGAATAAATTTTTTTTCACTGTGGAGTAAGTTTCTGCTTTATTGTTAACTCAGTCCGACAACATAAAGACTAGGCACATAGCTAATTTGCATCACTGCAGCAACTAATTATAGTTACTGCAAAAATAATTAAATCAGACATAAACATAAACATATTATGGTTAGACATAAACACTTGAATTTCCTAACCTTTAAATGCCAACGGAAGTAGACTACAAGAATCCCTTACTAAAGATCTGTTAAAAACCCACTACTTTTTTGCAACACAGATATATCACCTGTAAATTCAGCAAACTGTTTACAAGGTTAAACACTTCATCTATAAGTACCGCCGAACACTGTACTGGACCTTCAAGATGAGGACAGAAATTATATTTTGTTAATATAATGTTCTTAGCTCTTTTCTCACTCATACATTAATTAATTTTTAAAACAATCATCTTTTATAAGCTTGTATAAATGTAGATAGGCCAGTTCACTTGCCATTAGTGCAAGAACACACCACCAGTCCATGTGTATTAAATAAATACAACGAATTCTGTACTCCATATGCATTACAAATCCTAGAGTGATGTAGCTCTTACCATGTTTTATACTTGTACATTCACTATTCTCCATATCTTGTTTTGTAGCTGAAAGCCTTGCTAAAGTAACCTACTGCTACTATTTACTCAAAACCTGAGAATAAATACTGAAAGTTGTTTTTTGTGTAGTCTCAGAAATGGAATAATGTTTATCTGCGATTTACTTATAGTGACAAATATTTCTATATAGACAAATGTCCATACACACACTACGGTTAGTATTAACGAAGGAAAATACATTTGAAAGCTTCTATAACTGACTCGAATGAGGAACTGCTAAGAGATTATATCGCTATGGCTAGGTATACATATGTATTAGATAATAAGTATTTGAAGAATATCGATCCAATAAAGTAATAATCAAATGTGAAATTTTGGAAAATTGCAGAAAAAATATAATGTATTGGTCATTAATGTAACTACTGATGTAATAATTAAAGAAAGCAGCTGCATTATCAATGACAGTACTGTATAAGTAGCAAAACACTTTTAAGCATCAAATACCAGCAATTGTGTTATCAGTATCATACTACTATCATAATTATTATAATAATTAGAAACAGTCATTCTTTAAGAGTTCAGTTAATACTCTTGAGTTTATGGACTTCTTATTATTCAGTTAGCTCAATCTTAGCTACTCAGTTGAAAATAAAACTGAAAGTTGAGTAGTCCATAAACTCAATAATTAATACTTCTATGATGATCAAATTAATTGACGTATTATTTGTCAAAGAATGTCTTATGTGTTGTTGATAAGACTCACAACAATACCTGTTATATTAGTAATTGTAATAGTAGCAGACACATCCACTCCATTCATATCAGGCACCACACATGTGTACACTCCCAGAGGTCCTGATGGAGGTCCACCTATTATGCCTAGTCTCACTTGTTGACTGTGGAGATAACGAGCAAGTACATTAGTAGCACCACCAAGGGCATTAGGAGCAGGAATTTGTCTGTTACTAGGATCTAGCCAGCCACCAATACCTCCTCCATTAGGATTATCACTACCTCTACAACACTCAGTATTGACATTAGTAGTGACACAAATTAACGTAGATCCTGGATCTAAACGATCTGGTGGTTGTTCTCCAATATCAGTAATGTTAATGGAGGATCCAGGATTGTAGATAACACCATTCAGTGAGAAGTACAGTCCAGTGGAAGGAGGAACTAATAACACATAAGATATCTCAATAAAATACTGTACTCAAACCAATTGTATTGTGACTAAAGCTTAAATTAATTATACTAGTATTGTTTACAAAAAGCAAAATGTCATTTCAACTATGATAAGAGTGTAGAAATAGGGACTAAAAGTAATTTAATTCTTTGTGAATAAAAGAAGACAATAAAATATGTACAAAGATGAAAGTGAGGAAACCAATAATGATGAGTATTGCATGGAGCATGAGGGAATAGAATAAACAAACACAAGATTAAGATATTTAGCAATAAATATACAGTATATCTTCAACTGGAGTATGTATGTTCTACCACGTTTATCCATCAATTGTGTTCAACTATAGCCCATAGCAGTCCTTCATCAATATTAATACCAAAACTGCTTTATGTAGAGGTTAATCCTAGAATGTTGAAGCTTTTACAATGCTTAAACTCCCTAGTTAATGCATAAAGACTTTGTGTATATCACTCATGAAGTATAAAAATATTTAAACCCATTATGTATTAAATCTTTAGAATTTTCAGTATAGCGTCAAAATAGGTTATCTTGTTTAATTTTAGCTCAATCATTATTCAGTATATATTAACATGTCTGATCATGATAACATGATAAGGAATGGCTTCAAAACTCATCTCTTGTAGGCAATAAAACTCACTAAGCCAATGGGAGACTCGGTTTTCTATATCGGTATTTTCCTACTACTATTGCAAAGGAACCTACAGCTGCTAATTACTCAATGCCTGAGAAAAAAACATTGAAAAGTTGTTTTTCTGTGGTCTCTATAATTTTAAGTTGTTTTGTGTGGTCTTGGTAATAGAATGATGTTTATCTGTGGTTTACTTAAAGCGACTGCTCTAAGGAAATATTTATATTGCCAAGCATTCAATTTATCTTGACAATTGTTTTTTGTTTGTCTGGTGAAAAGCCTCACCAGATAAAGTCCATTTATAATAATGACTAGACTTTAGAAAGTGTACTCATTGTTTCTGTTACGTAAGTAGTAGTAACTCTGCTGTAATTAGTTTATTCTAAATCTAGTGTACTCCAAATTTATGTTTCACATATTGAACTGCTAAACTAAATTATTATTGAGACTCGCTCACCTAGTATTCTGTCTACATATTCACTGGTCACATTAAATCCTATGAATTGTAGACTGAGGAGTTTTATTAATTTCTTCTGGTATTATCAGATTAAGGTATTTGTAGTCAGATAATATGAAGCTCATGAGGCCATTCTAGAGTCAGTAACCAAACCTGGCTATCTCTCACACACCATGATTGTTATGGTCATTATTTATATAACAATGTTATCCTTAACATAAACAATATTATTATGAAGTAATTTTTTTTCTATGTGGAAATTTTATTAACTTCAATTGTTTACTCAGTACTACAATTAAACACTATAAGGCACGTTGCTAATTTGCGTCATTGCAGCACATAATTATAGTTACTATACCACTGTTTGAATCTGCCTAGCATAAAATATTGAAAGAGTACAATCTAATTATCTTTAATAAAACCATCAGCACATGGAAACAATACCTTGCTCTGAAAAGTGCATAAGCTTATAAGGCTAACTGCCTAAAATTGTTTGATTAAGAGCACAACACTTGCATAGACAATATCAATAAAGTAGCCTTTAACTTCACTCAACGATCCAAAGTCATCATAATAAAATGATTAAAAAGTATATGGATGATGGACAAATGCTATTAATACTTCTAGATGTAGCGTAGAAAAAAGCTCAATTCTTACGCTATTACTGCATACTGTTAGCCTGAGAACTGATAGGGAAATGTGACAAGCTCTAACTATTAAAAAAAAAAAAAATCAGTGATGCAAGAGGCAAATAATGATAGATAGTCTTACCACTTTGTGAAAGTACAAAGCATCTTGATGACAATAATAAGAGTAGTATCACAGAACTAATCTGCGAGTTCTCCATATCAATCAATCCAAGTTTTTTCTTCAGATTTTAAAACATGCCAATAACTAAGGAAGTAATACTGACATTTAGACAAGTTCAAATGAAGCAAAAATATGATATGATAGCATTGTATTTAAATGAACATCCGGGCCTAGCAAAGTAGGTTAGTCATGGGGGAAGACCTAAATGCCTGAACTTCCTTAGTTTCAAATGCAACGGAAGTGACTACAAGAACCCCTAATCACCTCTCAGCTTCTTCGCTGCGGAGGGCGCATCGCGAGTAAACTTCGACTTTAGTGAGCCGTTAAAAGTGTAAAAACTTGAACTATAAGTGCTGAAGTCTAGAAGGCTCCTACATGAACAGATAACGTCGATGTCGCCTTCTTGTCAATGTCTCGAGTTGTCAATGTGAACTATTATAATGCACAAACTTTTTCATTCATCTTAGTCACGTTAGTTTATTAGCATAGGTTCTCAACTATAGGCCGAAGTTTGTCCCTCGAAGCATAAGTCGGTGTCTAGAAGCTTTCTGAAGATCTAGTAAGCATCATTTTTAGACAATTGTAGTGAATCTGGATGGATATACTTACCATTTCGTTATCTTCTTTAGCAGAACACTGAACATAACTCAAGTACTCAGTGGTAGTGCTCTATTATCGGCCACGCTCCTTAATTATAAACCTCCCATTGAGCTCCCGCATGGTTATCGACCACTCAGTAATAATCATTTCTAACAAGAATTGATAACTTATTGGACAATATCACTGAAATCTACGTGTATGAAAACCCTTTACCACACGTTTTTTTCGGGAATTTCTTATGTCACAATTTTTTGTAGTAAACTATTTAAAAATAATAGCTACAGTGCAACATGCCTATAAAGTCTGTTGTACATTTCTTAATGTTTTTTTATTGTCTTTTCCAAGGTACAGGTTCCACTGGCTCCAAACTTGGTACAGAGACTAAGACCTCTGTACTGATCACATATGTGGTTTAAAATTTTCTCACCACATCATGTACTTAATTGATAAGGTGTGAATTAACATATGTTGTTGTTGATTTTTACTTTAGTGTTAAAACGTAGCAGCGTACAGATTGAATGCTCTACCCAGTTACCACTCCAGGGGAAAAGCTAGTGTAATGACAAAGTTTCTGCCTGTTATTCCACCAATAGTGCCAGCAGATCCAGTAAGGACATTGCCATTCAGGTTTGATCTCACTGTCCCAAGAAACTATAACACTGTTTGTGAAGGAAAGAAATTCGATAAGAATGTTACATTAGTAGAAAGATAAGAGGGCACTCTTCAAACCATGTCAATATGGACTACAGTGAACAATCGAATACCTCCCCCACCTGATGCAGCACTAAGCAACTTATTAAACTATACTGCTAATAATGGAGTCAGGTAGGTACTATTGCTTTTCTCGATTTTTTTTCCTTATTTTTGACTTTCTAATCAAAGAATAAATCCAGCCTAAAATTCTGTGTCTAGCATTACTATTTTAATTATGACTTTTGTTATCAATAAGCCATTCTATTTAAAATGTGTCCACTGGCTTGTAATTCAGACATTAATTAATCTCTACAATATTTGTCATACTTGTCCTACTTCATTCATTCATTCTTTTTGGAGCTATCTACCATCCAGAAGTGAATATTTCAGATACATAGATTGGGATCTGAAATATCCATGTCCTAATTTCTATTAAACATGAAGATTTATCTTTAGAAATAAGTGCATCATAATTATTTTTATTATGATAAACAGTTCATATCAAGGCATTATAATGTTTTCATAACCATCAGCATGTACTTATAATATTATAAATAATATAGTACACTACAAATTTATTGGAAATGAGTTACTATATTTTTTTCAGGTTGAACTTTACCTTGTCTTCTATATTATATGCTCACAGCTGCTGCATTAAACATTACAATTCAAAATGTGGAGCTGTAGGATGCAATCGAGGTAGACTGCAAATGGGAAGTCATAAGTCTTATATGCATATTGCTATGCTGTATAGTGGTACTATTCATCGTGATTCATTAAAATGTTGTATTTTGACTTCATTAATTTTAGGCTCTATTGTTCAAATGACATTTTCTCATTGTATTTTGACACTCTGAGTGATCTTCTACCAAGTGCAAATAATTCATGGATATTACAAAGAACTTCCGTAAGACCCAATTGCTGTTCAAGAGAATCTCAAGAAATGCATGAAATGAGGAAGATTTGTGTAAGTACAATGACTGTGGAAAAGCTACATTTTGGTAGATAGAATAATGCCTTCTTGAGGAATATAAATACTCACTTAGTGATTCCTAGAATTGTAAACATTAGCGGAACACAAGATACATCAGAGGGAATGATATAATAATACAGGTAATCTTAATAACATGTGTGTACACTTTAGGTGGTGAGAAATCTGGTCTGAAGAATCTGATAACAAACGCTCACAATATCTTTTAGTTATAGATAGCTTACTCAAAGTCAGAGAGACAGACAGGCTGATTAACTCAGAGACTGACAGTAATATATTACGAGACATACAGATGGACAATAAATTTCACGGCTATTTTAATAGGGAATAATTGACATAGTTGGATTTGATAATAATACTTATTTTTTCAAAAGTAAAATGTTCAGTTATGTAGTGCATGTGAGATTACACAATACATATCTACAATATGAAAGTGCTATACAAACAGGCTTGTAGGCGTAGGGTTCACAGGGTTTGTTTCACCTTAAAAAAACATGGTTTTAGAGTGGACAATCTCACTCCATTTTTTTTAAATCTCTTATACTTTCATACATGCTACAAGGTACTTATCTTACTGTTTAAATTTTTTTGCTTCCTCTAATTATTAGCCTTGTAATCTCATCTGAATAAACAATTTGAAGTCATTATCCAGTTATTTACAATAACGTAATACAATTTGTTAGGAAGTTGTCTCAGTTAATGGATGATGATGGTGATTATGAAGATGCCAATGCTCTTTTTACATTGTTAAACAACTTCAGGAAAAATCTTTGTATAGGAGATATAGCACGCAACATTCGTAGATATAGCACGCAACATTCGTAAAGGTTGTAATATGACTAGGAAAGGAGAAAAATAAGCAGAAGAAGTTATGAGATACAAGTACTAAACTTGAGCTAAATGAGTTGCTTTTATTATTAAATTAATACAGGTAATTGTGGAAACACTAAATTCATTATTGGAAGCTAATTCCTCAACTAACTGGCTTAATCGAGTATGTTTACAATTTATTCTATATAATATGGTTTAATGTATCTAATTATTGTTCAGAGTTTATCAGACATTAAAGAAATAGTAGAAGCCACAGAGGAACTTCTGATTAGATTATCTCAAGACAGAGCAATCCTTACCAAAGATTTCTCTTTGGAAAAGCACTGGCAAGCATTATAGTTTCAATAAAACAATAATTTATTTTATTTTATCTTTATTATTCCTAGAAAATTGTGTATAATATTAAACCCACAATACAATGCTGACTTTTCTGAATTGAATGAGTTTGCAGAGTTCAATCGGTAATGCTATCTCCATAATTCCACTTTTTTAAATAAGATTTGCAAATTTTTTAATTGTATATACACTCAAACTCCCCTAATATGGGAAGCTAGGGACCAGGCAGTAACTCAGAAATATAGTATCTGAGAACAATTATATTTGCACTTGAATTGTAATGACTTATTTATAATTACAATTATGCATACTTTGAGGAATAGCTACTTGTACCTGAGGACAGCACACACCTTTTCTGTTTAGATGGAAATGATTTGCTATTGCTTTGCTTAGTAGGCTGCTTAGTAGACATAGACATTTATGATTTGGGTGAACAGGGTGGGAGCCCAGCTGGGAAGATAATCTAGCTGCTGTAAATTTACTGTACCCTTTACTCAAACCAGAAGCTGTAAGTTGATTCTACAACTCTCAGTACACTTGAGGGACCAGCTGATCCTTACCACACCTATAATGCAGTATTGGGGTGCCCAGTAGAGGGGAGTGCCCCTGGAAAGTCCTGGTTAAGGGGAGTTTGAGTATACTGTTGTAGTACTCTCTGAAAAAGTAAATAGCACATGGCAACAAAAAGTAATAATATAATATAATAATTAATCAGTACTCAAAGACTGTATTAAATAATCTTATGTGAAAAAATGTATGCCTTACCACTAATTAAATAATTGATTAAGACTGGCAACTTGTATTTGCAGCCTATGATATAATGAAAATAAATACTCTGGGTCTACCAACTTTTTCATTTCCACAAAGTGAGTGATTTTGTATGTATTTATAATTATAATACATTTGAAGATAACTTTAATTCAATGGAAGATTAGGACAAAAATTCAGCACTTTTTCAAATGGCTTCTTTCAATCTTTCATTTGCCAACAAGGAAATTAGAAGTAAGAGCAGCAACATATGGTGCTTCATTGATGTGTATATTGCCATGTTGCTTAGTATTTGGTGAATGGAATTAAGTAACTACCCAAATAAGTACTCATATTGCACTCATTGGTGACTGATATTATGATAGTATTCTAATATATTGTATTCTGTAGATTGTAATATTACAATTGGGGTGGGCATTATTAGCATCAACTAAGCTCAATATATCCAAGAAACTATTAAAAAGATGAATGGAAGTGATAATAGGTGAATTAGGCGAGATAATGATTTTAATAATGATGAGTGGAACTAAAACTCAAATTTTCTACAATAGTGCAACTGCAGTTGTATTGTGGGAGTATTTTAATAATTTTTAGCACTATTTGACTGAACATAATGATGATTCAAAATGATTATGGCGTTTATTAAAAAACATTCAACAATTAAAATAAAAGTGTTACTTTAAAACTTCAAGCTATTACTTTCCATGCATTATCCTCAGCTTAAACATTATATTGACAAGAAACTTAATTAAGTTATTATTGGTGTACAATTCCTTACTACCATACAACACACAAGGAACAATTTTTAATGTATACAATTATTTTGAAGACAAATTATGATTCTAATTCTGTGCCTAGGTTTCCAGTTAGTGTGATGTTATCGCTTGTGGTTCTACCTCCGGATGAATATGAGGATGTTTGCGATATTGACTTCACTCTGAGTCCTATCAGATAATCACAAATAGTAAGTGAATATTTAGTATAATTAACTATTGTTAACTAGTAAGTTAACTAGTAAGTTTTAATACAATTACTACAATTTTGTGGTCACAATAGAATGCTATTTATCTGAATAATTAGAATAGGATAGCTTGCTAAAAATGTTTTAAATTATAATGCAATAAGCTACAAATAACGTAAAATAAACAAGTAACATTTAGCATAATATAGTAATGTAGTTATGTTATTGTATACTACTGGAACATCGGAAATATTAACACTAGTTCTGCATTGATACTGTCCAGCATGTGATGTCAGTAGAGGATTAAAGGAAACATTCAGTGTAGAAACAGTTCCTGAGACTACTAAGAAAGTCAGAATGGTGAAACCAGTGCTATTAGAAGCTCCAGATATTGTAATGTCTGAAGTGTGTGATATTAATGTATTTTGATGGTATAACCAGAAAATTTCCAGCAATGTACCAGATGATAAATACTATTTTGACTACTTTAATTGAATTTGCCTAAAATCGTGTATAAAATGGTAGTATTAAACAACAAATCTGTATATATTGCAAAGAAACCTGTTACAATTCCTTCGATTAATAAAGTAGTCAGTCCTTGTGATGCGTGCTTCTGCTTGTGCAAAGTATCATTATCTAAGCTTTCTAGTTGCCTACTAAAGAGCAAATGGACTCTCTTGAAAATCCTGTTATTAGTTCAAAATTCATAAAAAAGCTTACTCAGCGTAATCTAAGATAACTGTTCATTAGAGAAATAGCAAGTTCTCTACTCTTAGAAACTACAAATGAAACTACGAAAAAAATGTTTAATTAAAAATGTCTCTAGGCAACTATCTCTACAGTACTAGGCACACAAATAGTTACCAAAACTCGTTTGTAAATACTGAACAAATAGAAATAGATTTCCCTAAGAACTGAATGAGTACTTCCTTCTCCACTAGCTGCTACAGTCTCCCGCTAAACATCTACTTCACAAGACTCACATCTACATTATATCCATGGTGACTGAGCATCTCTGTCATGTGATTATCCAGAGGCTTCAGCAAGGCCACTGCCCACACTTTATCCCATGGAGGAGACTGAACGAGAGAATTTAACATTCTCAAATCTTTTTTCCCTGGAATAACGGGGGGGAAAAACAACAAAAAAAACTTAGCAACCTAATAGCTTTGAATGTGAGAGATGTGGAACTTATTTGTGCATTATGTATATCATTACCTCTTATGGCACCACAACTTACCACATTCATAACATGCTGTATTCATAGTATGCCGCTGTATTCATAGTATGACTCCCTTTACCTTTCTTTCGTGTGTTGTGATTCTAAGCTGTTAAAAGCCTATTGTTGTAGGCCCTATTATTCCGATGATGAAGTTCATAACAATTTTAACAGCTTATAATCATGGACAAACTCTTACGTCCCAGTAGGCTAGATACCGATCCGGGTTCGAGTGCGGCTGAGAAGGACTGAGTGCACTGGATTCGAACTTTCGAGAATTTCATTTCCGTCCTCCCCGCTGAAGGTCTCAATAATTTGCAGGTTTTAGCCAATTACGTTAGCCCACGAATCTTGGAGTATAATTGGGAATTGTGATAGCTATGATGATGCTCTGGCGACCTTCAAGTCTCTCTACATAACTACATAAAGCCCACTAACGAAATGTTTGCCCGCCACATGTTGGCTACCCGACGTCAGCAAAGCGGGGAGACATTGGATGGATTCCTCCAGGCCCTAAAGACTCTAGGGAAAGGACTGCAATTTCAAGAATGTTACAGCTACTGTTTATAGGGATGAGGCTGTGTAGGGGTCAGTTTTATTTGCACGCACATGACGCTTGAGGAGGACTGGACCTGGTGTGGAAAGCCAAGTTGGAACCGATCCTCCAGTAGATGATCGCCTCTGAAATCTGAAGAATCTCTTATGTGGTTGTTATTAGTAGCTGTACACAGTATATATCTTATGGAATGTAGAGCATCAGGGAGCACATCTTGCCAGTGTGTAAAAGGTAGTCCACAAGTCTCCAATGCCATCCTTATAGTCTTCCAGATAGTACCATTGTACCTTTCCACTTGGCCATTACATGCAGGGTTGTACGGAGTAGTACGACTGGTGGCCACGCCTCGACTCATGAGAAACTGATGAAGCTCTTCACTCATGAAAGAGGAGCCCCTATCTGAGTGGATATAAGCTGGCATTCCGAAGAGAGAAAAGAGCTGACATAGGAACTTAATCACTAGTAGTACTGACATCTTTGCAAGGGAACACAAACGGGAAGCGGCTATACTCGTCTATGACATTGAGGAAATATGTGTTCTGATTGTTAGATTTAAGCGGTCCTTTGAAGTCGATATTTAGCCGCTCAAACGGTTGGGTGGCTTTGATCAGATGGGCTTGAACTGGTGAATAAAACTGGGGCTTGTGCTCTGCACACCCCTGGCAGGCCCTCATGATCTGCCTCACATCGTCAATTTATTGAATACGGTAAGTTGCGAGTCTTCACGAAATGAAACATGCGGGTAACTCCTGGGTGGCAGAGGGACTTATGGAGTTCGTGTAGGGCCCCAGAAGACTGAAGTGTAACTCAAAAGTCTCGTGACAAGGTGTCTGGAGGAACATTCTTAGCCCCCGGACGGTATACTATATTGAAGGCATAGCATGACAGCTCCATTCTCCACCTCATAATCTTATCATTTTTAATTTTTCCCCTCTGTTTGTTGTCAAACATAAGCAACTGACCGCTGATCAGTAGTAATAGTGAAGTGTCGACCAGTGAGGTAATGCCTCCAGTGACGAACTGCCTCAATGATTGCCTTTGCCTCTTTCTTCACTGATGCGTGGCTCATCTCGGGCATGCAACATCGAGAAAAGAAAGCTACCGGACGTCCATTCTGGTTGAGAGTGGCAGCTATGGCATAGTCAGACGCATCCATTTCTACCTCGAATGGAATATTCTCGTTAATAACACTAACAACTGAGATCGCTATGTCAGTTTTGAGACTTTCAAAAACAGTTTGGGCATCCTGTGACATCGGGAAAGTAGATGTTGTGGTAAGTGGGTGGATCTTCTCAGAGTAGTCCTGGTTCCATTGAGAGTAGTGAGAAAAAAATCCAAGAATCCGACGAAGACTTTTCATATCATTAGGGGCTTGAAGTTCCAAGAAAGGACGTAGAGACGATCAGGATCAGGTCTTATCTGACCATTCTCGATAATATAGCCAAGGATAGGGAGCCGCCGAGTAGAAAAAATACTCTTATCATGGTTGTAAGTAATCTGCCGGTCAGCAGCCACGTCCTCGTCATGCTCATCCTGATTTTTCCCACATATGGTGACATTATCCAGGTAGGCAAAAGTATCCTGTAGATTCTCACTGGCGATAAATTCCATTATGATCCTCTGGAAACAGGCCACCCCATTAGTCACCCCGAATGGAATCCGTGTAAACTGAAACAGTGCATCCCCTGCCTGGAAAGGCAGTGTAGGGCCTGTCGCTCTCTTCGATACTGACCTGATGATAAGCACTACGTAAGTCGATGGTGCTAAACACTCTGTATTTGGTAATGGAATTAATGGTATGATCAATCCGTGGTAACGGGTACGCATCTAAGAGAGTAAAACAGTTGATAGTTTGTGAATAATCAATAACCATACTTTTCTTCTGATTCTCGTTACGAGTCACCACAAGTTGTGCTCTCCAGGGCGAGTTACTTGGCTCAATAATTTCTTCAGCAAGTAGGCGCTGCACTTCGGAATAGATAAATTTCCTGTCTTCATGGCTATATCTTCGTGACTTTGTAACAATTGGACGAACATCAGATGACAGATTGGCAAACAGGTCTGACGATTCTACCTTCAAAGTAGTCAGACCACAGACCACGAGAGATGGCTTTGGTCCACCATGATGAAAGCTAATGGTCTCATGCTGTTCTTGGAAATCTAGTCCAAGAATCAAGTCTGCACAAAGACATGACAAGACAGACAGACGAAGGTTAGAGTATGTCTTACCATCTAACTCCAAACTGACTACACAATACCCCAGGGTTATAGCCGAGAGAGAGGACTGAGCCATAGAAATACTCTTAACATCGGGATATTTACGGAGTTTAAGGGAATCAGCAAGGTAGGGATGAATAAAACTTTCGGAACTGCAGGAGTCTATCAGTGCCCTGACGCACACACCATTGATAGTAACCTCCATGCTTGATTTGATGAGAGTAGGTGGAGTGGGAGAATGGATGGCTGCAAGTGTAGGATGCGTAGATGCAACGGTATCTGGGTGGCTCACCGGGTTAAGCTTGCATACCTTAGCAAAGTGCCCCTTTTTCTGACACCGCCTGCAAGTGACATCTTTAGCAGGACATTTATACCGAGGATGTTTGTTATATCCACAAAAGTGACACTTGGGACCTGTGGCAGCCGCTATGATGCACTCCCCATCATCCACAAACTCACCAGAATGTGGAGAAAATGGGGTGACAGTAGCGGCAGGGAACGAAGGAGGGTTAGATACTATGTAAGAGTCTGAACTTTTCTGAGCCGCATCCAGAGACCGATCCTTAGTAAACATGCCTTGCAAATCAAGAGTAGTACTCTCCAGTAAACGCTGACGAATTAAATTGGACTGTAAACCTCTGATGAAAGCATCACTGGTAGATGAGGTTCAGCTGCTACAGGCAAACCCACAATATGCCCACATACGACATGCTGATGGAAGGGAAACTACTGTGTCCATACGACACTTAGCCCCTTGTGAGAACACTAATGAAACCCCAGTACAGAGTAGTTCATCTGAGAACAGCAGTCGTCCCGACTGGCCAGCAAGCAACTGCTGCTAGCAGATGCTACTCCTGCACGGCTATGTTGTAACCAGGAGATATCACTATAGTAACATCAGGAGCAGGAACTGCACGAACATATAATACAATGTAATGTAAAGTATTATATACTTAAATAAATAAATAATTGATAATATGGTAACTGGTAGTTACAATAATAAATTAATTAATGTGCATTTGAGTCATGTATAGATTTTCATACATTATTTATTCACGCATGCTCATTTATTCTTTTTACGTGTAAGGTCGATCGGCGTCGATCTTTCATTTTTTGTTTGTATACACTATATCATCTAGATCACCGTCATTCACCTTAGTTACAAGTTTTATCTCTTACTGTGCATACCACCTGTTGGTCAAGCCAAATTATTCTATCTACTTGGTAATATTAAATATCGGGTCAGTCTCTTAGCTAGTGGACACAACCTATATTCAGAGGATCCAGTCAACGAGAGAACGAGGAGAGATTTACGACCTCTGTCTCTATTCTCTCGTATAGAATTCTTCTGACAGAGTCAGGTTGTCGAGTTGACTTTCTTTCTAGAACTCTGACATTTCCATACTGCTAGTGGGCACTGCACTAATTACTTTGCTTCTCTTTAGTGTAGTGCTGCGTCAACAGACTACGCCGGGATCAAATCCTCAACTATCTGGATAGTCCCAAACAGTAGTAGTTTCTATAGATCCTGGAATACTTGTAGTAGTAGTCCATGTAGCCATAGGAGATTGAGTTAGTCCAGAGAACAACTCAAATACTACACATGTCAAGTAGATGGCATTATATATTAAGATTACTCAAAAATACAGCTGTATTTCATACTTTAAAAATCTATTATATAATATTAAATATGTAATTGCCATGTTCAAGCGGCTGTTTACTAATACAGACTTTCATTTGCCAATTTTTTTCTTATTACAGATCCTTTTAAGTGCTAATAGTCACTTTGAGCAATATGAAAAGATATGTTCGCATAATTATTGAAAGAGGATGACACCATTAAATTTTTCCCTTAATAATTTATTACTCACATGATCAAAATGACTTTATTGTTAGAACGATATTAATAGTGTTTGTATGTATCTGTAGCAATCACATAGTTGTGACTATTGCAACTGACTATCCCAACTATAGCCAACCATCAGTTGATAGTTTCACACAATAAAACTGTGATAATCTTGAGTAAATTTTGTATTTAAAAACAACAACAAGTAGGTGACAATTTATGCATATTATAACAAAGGGAAAAAATACTACACTACAACAACACAAAAAGTAACTAAAACTGATTTATTGTTTCGTAATTGGCGTCAGTGTTTTTCTCTTCAATTTTCACTGTACTGGGAGCATAGGCTGGACATAAAGTTGTTGCCACATCATTTTCAGCTGCGAGATTAGTTTCCATCATAGACTTGCTGTATTTCTCTATTTCATGGGAATTAACTCCTTCAGCATCTAGTGAAATAGCAGTGACCGTTTCTCTAAATAATGAGTAAATTAATCACATAACTGAGTCAGCATTATCTTAATTATATTGTTAACTTACTTAGCACTCTTACTCTTCAGGCAAGTTCTGATAGAGACTGCCATAATTATGCCTACCATTACCATGATTATTATTATTACTATAATAACTATGACAACCAATACTATAATATTCACTGGTAGAGCACCATTCTTCTCATCATTTTGACTGCATGGTGATAAACTAGTCGATGATACTATGCAGAAACATTGTATGGTTAGAAGAGAAAATTGCACAGGAATAGATCTTGTCTCCTGAGACAAGCCTTAAATTATACTAGCAAGTTGGGAGACATTAGCATGTCTTGTGCCATGAAGTTGTGCTTGATAAGTCACAGCATTAGGAGAAGATGGATCACAAAGGAACACACTGTTTGTGAGTTGAGAGGTAGTAAAGTCACACCCACATTTAGTTGACACAAGATTCACTAATGCCATTACTATATCAGTCCTTCCAACTGAGCTCATTATTCTGTTCAGGAATAGTCATAGCAACAGTAACAAACACTTCAGTTAATTAACTTACCTTCCAAGTATTGCAATTGGAAACACCCTCAAGCAAAATCTGTAAGTATATGCCTGCATAGTTTAATAATAGTAATTATATAGGTGTTAAAATTGCTAACTTGAATTTTTGTACTGTGCACATTAACCTTTCTGGAATAGGGGTTCTAGACTAAACCTGATAATGGTCATTAAAAAAATTAGTAAGGATTGCTAAAATTAGGATAAGTTAATGTAATTATTATAATAAGATTAATTATTATCTTCTAGTGTTAAACAATGGTTCTTAGGCTCATTTGTCATTTATAGTGATGGTAGTCATTTGCAAGAGAGTATAAAATAAGTTGTGTAAAGTTTTAGATCGCACTCACTTTGTACAGCTATTGTCTTAGAAGTAGTATTCATGATTCTTAATTGACCATTTTCTCTTTTGATCATAACATCCACATTGCATTCATAATCTCCTTCATCTCTGCTCTTGTCTAGAGAATGGAATATAATACTGGTATGATATAACATAGGCCCCACTTCTTGTGGCATTGTAATAGTTCTTCTGTTGTCTTGTGTGAGTGCTATGTTATATCTCCTCCATTGTGACATAACTCTGATTTGTTGGATGTTGTCTAAGACAGAAACTGAAATATCTATAGCACATGTTACTTGTGTTGAAGTCCGGAATAAAAGTTGGAATTGATAGGGTAGCCTTTGATAGTGACGGAAACTATTGGAACTGGAACTAAATGAGTATAGGCAAGAACACAACAATAAACAACTGATCATTTAATGTTATTGTCTTACCTTCCAATGTAACATTATAGGTAGCACTAGAACAATGATTGTATATGCCACTTCTTGTTATTTGAAGACAAACAGTGACATTGTACTCCCCTATAGTCTCTGTAGTTAAGGAACATTATCTTAGCGATGCTGTTTCTAAAAATTGACCACTCTCTGTACTTACTGTGTTGTTTTCTCTGGTCCATGTGTATGATACTGTAGCATTCAAGTCAGTACCTGTTAATAGAATAGTACTAGCAGATTGAATGAGTCCATCATCTTGTCCACACAATGTTTTCTGCTTTTTTGTTGAAATATTGAGTTGAGGATACTCTTCCACGTTAACATTAAATATAGTTTTGTCAGCAGCAACTGGTAAGATATATGTATTCTGAGATTTCAGAGAAATAGAGAATATATAAAGTCCTCCATCTGAATAATTATTTCTCAATGTAGAGAATAGTAGAGTGCTAGAGTAAATATTCTGTTGAGTTACAGAGTCAGATACTGAGGTGACTTCCTCAAATTCAGTACTGCCATCATGTCTTGTCCATCTCCAAGTGAATTGAATTGGAGTATTCACAACATGTGAGTTTAAAGTAGAAGTACCGATAAGACTAGCACTAGTGCCTTGTATAACACTTCCTACAGTTTCTATGGTAATTGATGATGTAGTAACTATAAAGTATATAAATATAAATTAAAGATGTGCTACATATATATTCATTAATGCGTTGAGGTATTCAGTCCTGCTCTGTTCTAAATATGTGAGAACCAGTTCCATTTACAAGACATCAATGCTATGTGTAGTGATTTATCTTAAGGCTCTTAATGTCCTGTAAACTAATTGTTCATAAAGTATATTACGCAGTTTCATTTTTTTGTTATCCTCTAATATAATATAGTCACGCGAATACTACTAGCTCTCTATAATTTTGTGTAATATACTATATTGCTTCACTGTGCATGATCACTTACAATGGAAACTTACTTGCAACATATAATGAAGTAGTTATGTTATTGAACACTACTGGAACATCAGAAATGTTAACACTAGCTCTGCATTGATACTGTCCAGCATGTGATGTCAGTAGAGGCTCAAAGGAAACATTCAATGTAGAAACAGTTCCTGACGCTATTGTTTTCATCTCAGTTAAATTTAGATCATTAATTGTAGAGCTACCTGCTTTCATCCATTCAATGTGAGGATTAACAATGAGGTTCTCTACTACAGTTACTATACAAGAAAGTGAGACTGACTGCCTGCCTCAGAAATAGGAGCTGGTAGAACTGATATTTCAGGAGGTGGCAATTCTAATATTATAATGGACAATAAATACAACATTATTACAAAGCTGAATTATTATTACCTGTTAACTGCAGAAAAAAGGAACTTAAAATACTTTGTCTGCTAGGAGAAATAAATGTAGAGTCAATGTTAGACACAATAATTGATATACAGTTATATGTTCTATTATGAGCTGGTAGCAACGGTCTAAATATGACATATGATTGGTTGGTATTTGTGATATTAACTGCATTGGTGTCTGGTCCAGTGATACTGATGTTGAAGGAGACTGGAGTATCCACTAGTTGAGTGTCATAATTAACTACACATGTGACAGGATCTGAGAAAACAGTCCACTTGGAGCACTCCATCAAAATTTTATTTTTGTATTTGCTATGTACTCCTTAAAATTTCCTTCAAAATGAGCCATAAATAATTAGCAGGCTATCAGTAGTTTTCGAGTTATGAGCCGTTAAAGTTTCGCCTGTGCGGCATTTCTAACGACACGCTCGCCATGAAATACTTGTCGGTGACACTTCAAATTTTGTCAGCAGGTAGGCAAAGGGTTTTAGATTAGTATGAACAAATAAAAATGTTTTCCAATTTCTATGCCCAACTCGATGTTTTTGCTTGTATCTCAATTTCATGTTTTGCGCGAAGTGGGCTGTTTTCTCAGATCCTGTCACACATGTTAGAGTGAGTGTAGTGCCCCAATAAAATGGTGGATCTGTACTTTGAGTCAGGACAACAGAAGTAGCCGATGGTACTATAAAATAAAATATAATGGCAGTATTACACTTTAATGCATGATAACTCACATTGAACAGTGAGTGTGACACTCCTAACAACTTGATGATCTACTGCTACTCCAGGAATAGTCATATTCACTACACAAGTGTAAGTCCCTGCTTGGGAAGTTCTGACACGAGTTAATGTCAGAGAACTTGTTATGACTAGATCAGTTGTGTTAGTTTGATATCCAGCTATCATTATATCTGAAGTTATTGATATAATCTCATTGCTACCTCTTAACCAAAATATTTCCATTGTTGTGGAAGGTCATAGAGTACTTTGTCTAGAAGCATTACAAAAGAGAGTAGAGGTTTCTCCTGCAAGAACTTCAATGACTTGTGGCTGTACTTGAATAATTTGTGGAGGAAAAGCTGACAAAATAAAAACAACAACAAAAACAACAACAACAATAAACACATTAATAACATTTAAAAGCACACTTATAATATCTCAACAAAATGTTTGATTTAAAACTTAATTAACTTGTGGATAGTTTTATACAAAATTATTTACTAGCTACTTTAAGTAATGATTGTCACAGTATTTACATTTCTTTTCTAGAAATGTATGTTCTGCCTTTGTATGAATTTGCACAATCTATAGACAGGCACACGGTCTATAGATTATGAAATTAATCCATTGCATTGTACAATCTACAGATTAGCACCCATACATATTTTATAAGTTTGATCCGATTGATTGGTATTTTGCACATACTAATAAAATTATTCTCATGACTGGTTCTTAATCAATGAGTGTAATGGACAACTATTATAGCTATATTTCACTCTTATTTAAAAAAAGAGCCCAAGTAAAAATATTCCTAGATCCTTCCGTGCAGTTGAAGTATTTTTTTTGCCACACCTGTTTAAAACAAAAAATTTTAAGAAATTACAGCTAAAATTGCAAGAAAAGCAGAGTAGACATTTGTGTGTTGGTGGATTCTATTACTTTTTTAGTTTTTATTATTGTTGGAATGTTGCTTGCTTCATATTATGTCCAATAATATTGTTATTATTTAACATTATTTATTTGGCATGAACCTACTGATGGTTCATAAAATCATTTGCATTGTAATATAAAGTACGAAAGGTTCATACCACAGCACTTCTATAATCGAGCTAACTATTACAAAGTTATTTCTCATGACGTATCAATAAGTTGATATATAGCTCTCACATAATGAAAACAGTACACGTAAATGCTGTCTTCATAATAAGCCTTTTTGTAAAGAATATTCAGAGGAAAATGCAGCTGTTGCTGTTGGGATTCAAACCTATATTGTCATTTCATTATTTTAGTGAATGAGTGAGTCTGATTAATTGGGTGTGGTTATAATGGCCACACCAACTTCCTACTTCTCTAGCAAATTAGCAATACTGCTGTGCACATAAACTTTAATTTAATTGAAAAGCTGAATATGTTGAAGTTGAAGTTTCTAACTATTATGAATTGCTATGAAAACCAGGAATAAAAAGTTGATTTTGAAGATGTGTGGACATTGCATTTGTTAAAAGTAATGCTTGGATGGGAGTCACATAACTATGCAGATAATTAAAGGCACATAATGCATTTATTCCAAGAATTTACAGTGACGCTTAAATTGAACATCTAATGGTCTGCTTTGTTGCATGGACGGCGAACAAAGCAGCTTAGCTACATTTCAAATTTTTATCAATGTATCAGGTTATAAATGAAAATTGCAGTTATTATGAGCTACAGTTTTTATTAGAAAAAGTTAGCTATATAATAGTTTCTCATCTCATCTAGCTATTAAATTTACAGTTTGTGAAAGCACAATATTATAACATCCTGTTAATGGCATATCACATTCTATAGTGTTGTATTATTTGGTATGTGGTTAATTAACAATTAAATAAAAGTTCAAGGATCGTCAGCCCAAGGCTAACCTGCTTTGCACAACCCATGTCGTCCTTATAACCTGAGCTACCAATTATAATATGGCTCACACATATTTACACATTTAAATGTAGTTATCTATGTAGAGTTATATAGCTAATAACTCAAGTGCTACTATGTATAAGGTTCAGAATCAATTAGATTATAGTTCTATAAAATGCATTACAGAACATTATCTAAATAGCTCATCATCACTAGAACCGCTCATAGGCCACTACAAGTCCAACACTACAACTATGTTACAGTAGAGTTTTACTGATGAAAATGCTTGCTTGAGAATGTGTAAGAATTGTTTTAAAGTGTTTGACAACCTTTCTAAGAAAATTGTCAGTTTCAAAGAAAAAGTGTTCAAAGCAGCTTCTAGGGCATGTAGATCAGTGTCACAAGGACATTCTTCTAATCCTCTAGCTACTCCATCTAGGAGAACCAGCTCTACACAGAATGTACAAGACCAATCAGATCTAGCATCACCTTCTGCTCAAGTAAGTAAAAGTATTACTAATAATAATACAACTGCATGACATATTTATTATTAATATTATTATTATTATTAATATTATTATTATTATTACTATTACTACTACTACTACTATTACTACTACTACTACTATTATTATTATTACTATTATTATTATTAGCTATTATTTCCAGCAAATTTCTCATTTATTGTATCATTTTCTGTTTATTAAATTTATAAATTTATTATAATTACTTTTGCACAATTCATCTTTTATAGGTAGACATTCAGTATAAGTCTGGAGTTAAGCATCACACCTTGCTAACACCTCGCAGTAGGCACATAGGCAAATCTATTGCTAGAGGTAGCAAGAAAACTATGATAAGCGAGTGTTTTAAAGACCATATTGCTCGCTCACATATTTTGAATACACTGATTCGACATGAGTTCAAGGCAATGTGTGGATATACTAATTCTATATTGAAGAACCTTGATACCAATGATTTAAAGAGGTTTACATGGGACAGAGTTCTGAGTGAATTGAAACTGCATGCACCAGTTCTAACTGATATCCTCTTTTCATGTACCAAGACTAGAGTCCAGCACAGAAATCAAACTGGCAGAGTTTGCTTTATAGCATCCATTATAATCATTCAGCACTACAGAAGAATGAATTTGGTGCAGAAGATCATTCACTGAATGCAGGGCATTGTGCAGTCTTATAGCTAATGCTAATAACTGTATGACATTATTTTTATCATTCAAGGTATATGCAAGAATGCAGAAGTTGAATGTGTCAATATCTCACATGACACTACTCTGACTACTTTCCAGTATAAGAAATAATTGATGAATCTGTCGTTGAGTGGTAGGAATCATTTCTTCCCATTCTCAAAGCATCCATGGTTAGAAAAATTGTTGTTGTTTTTGTAAATAATGTAGTAATAATGTATTTTTTAGGAGAATCAATCTATGAGTGAGATAAATTCTCAAGTTCAGAGTGAAATGGATAGTAGTGATGACAGTGATTCTGATGAAAGTTCCGATGGAAGTTACAATGACTTACAAGATGAAGATGACAATGCACTTGATTTTTCACAAGAGACTATTATATTATGTTTGTCAGGTGATGAGTTTTCAATTTGGGACTCAGAAAATGAAAATAGTGACACTGATGTTGATGATAATGATGATGTTGATGATGATGATGACAATGCATTTGAGTCACAAGCTTTACCTTCTCACCCATTAGTTGTAGAACCACCACAAGTGCTTGAGCCAAGTCACTATATTGTCAAGGAGGCCGGACCAATGAGAGAATGC
>WLWI01000636.1_pt1 | contig 31554 bp, 34 predicted proteins | sample 6701501 | NCBI WGS metagenome assembly WLWI01 (sample SAMN12718690, study PRJNA515312) | sponge metagenome | isolation source: marine sponge | host: Mycale hentscheli | place: New Zealand: South Island, Marlborough, Capsize Point | collected 2014-11-01 | reverse complement strand
GTACCAGGCTATGCCACTGCACCTGCGCTCATGTATGTTGGTCTATTAATGCTTGGTAATGTCGCCAGTCTTGATTTTAATGACTCCATAGATGCAATGGCCGGCCTTACCTGTGCAGTTTTCATAGTATTAAGCGCCAATATCGTCACCGGCATCATGTTTGGCTTTAGTACTTATGTAATTGGTCGGCTACTTGGAGGTCAATGGCGTGAACTGAACATAGGAGTGATTTGCATCGCAGTGGGCCTGGTTACCTTTTATATAGGTGGTTGGGCCATCTAAACTCCATCTGCATAATTATTTTTCAAAAATCATTCATCTTTTGTGTACAATCCTGAGCCCTGCTCGAACGGGCCATAATTGAAGTAAGCATTCGAACAACTAGATAGTTCGAATGCTCCGAAGAAATCTACACATTTGGAAACAACGTAGCTTTCTATATTCAACCATCATGAGATTTAAATATGCTTCAGGAAATGCAAAGCAAAGCTGCATTAGCGATATCAATTATTGTTCTATCATCCGCCCTTATCATCTCTCAGGTAACAGTTGCGGATACTGTTTTTGAAGAAGTCGTTGTTATTGCGGAGAAACGTAATGAGAGTCTTCAAGATTTGTCTCAAGCTGTTACTGCCTTAAAGCAGGATGACCTTGACGAAAAGAATATTATCTCATTTGTCGACTTAAGCAGTATTGCACCTGGCGTCACTATTGCAAAGAATGAAGGCTTCAAAACAGTAATTGCCATTCGTGGTCTGGGCAACGAAGCCAATCAGAATGCCATTGCCAATCCATCTGTTTCCTATCATCTTGATGGCGTGTATGTCGCTTCCCCCTTTGCGATACAAACCGATTTCCTCGACCTGGAACGAATTGAAGTCCTACGTGGTCCCCAGGGCACCTTGTTTGGACAAAACTCCACTGGTGGTGCAATAAATGTAATCACCAGTGCGCCTACTACAGATGAAATTTATGGCAAGGCGGATATATCCTACGGCGAACACGATTCAATCCGTACTCGCGCCTCTATCAACGTGCCTCTCGGTGAAATGGCTGCTGCCCGTGGTTCAATCTCTTATTACAACCATGATGGTTTTAGTCAGAATGCTGTGCTTGGTCAGGATTTGGATGATGCAAACAATATTTCGGCTCGACTTCGCTTTCTGTTTCAGCCGACTAATGATCTCACACTGAATTTTAGTGCCCAGTATTTTAAAGAAAGTTCTAATGGCGCCGCTCAAAAGAGCTTACTGGATACAACACCCGGTGCACGAAATGTGTCACAGGATTCCATTGCTGAATATGAACTTGAGTCTCAGGTTTACAGTTTTATCGGCGAGTGGGATCTGGGTGCATTCAGTATAAAATCTCTTACAAGCTATCAGCATGATGATGTTTTAATCAGGCGTGATAATGATCGAACCGATCTCAACAGCCTGCCTCCTTTCACTCTGCTACCCAGCTTCTATGACCCGGAAACGGGCAAACTAACAACAGTTACGCAGGAAATTAATATTATTTCTGCTGATCCACTGTTCGATAAAATCGACTGGATTGCTGGCGTTTTTTATCTTGACACAGAAATTGATACCTCCATAAGAGAACGTATCGATTTTGGTTTTGACGGGACTTTTGATCCCTTCACAGTTGCAGATATTTTTGCTTTTACAGGTGACGTTGGTTTCATCACCGATTCAGTACCCACCCGTGAGTCTATTTCAGTTTTCGGTCAGGGCACCTATCATTTCTCAGACGAAACAAGAGCAATCGGTGGAGCACGATTCACTTATGACAAAATTACCAGTGCAGTAACAAATTTTTTCGGTCGCGGTGGTACAGAAAATATTCGGCGTTCTACTAATGCCTTTACGGGTCGTATTGCGCTTGAACATGACTTTGATAATAACACTCTGGTTTTTGGTTCCTGGACACGTGGCTTCAAACCCGGTGGCGCGAACCTGACATTCGGTCGTGAGAATGTTATCGCACCAGCAATAGTGCTTCCTATTTTTGAAGATGAAAAAATTGATGCCTTTGAAATTGGTATTAAGACAGATCTTCTGGATGGTCGTATACGAGCTAATCTCGCAGCGTTCTTTTACAAATATGAAAATCTGCAGTTCCAGGCTACCGACCCCGAGGTATTTGAAGGTGGGGTTGGCAATATTCCAAATGTTGAAACTTATGGATTGGAATTGGAGATGTTGGCTTCTCTGGCACCGAGCCTGACAATAGATCTGAAATTGTCCTTGCTGGAAACAAAAATTACTTCCAGTTTTCTTGCCTTGGATAATGTGCAGTCAGATGCCGCCACCAACGCACTTCTGTTCCCTGTTTGTGGTGGAAACCTTTTTTGCCCTGAGATACAGATAGCGCGCGCCGCCGCTATTACAGATGTAAAAGGAAATGATCTGGCAAAAGCACCCAGCGTTACCGCTGACCTGAGTTTTCGTTATCAAAGACCAGCCGCCAATTGGGGAAACCTTAGCGCTTCAGTGCAATTTACCTATAGAGGTAAATTTAATCAGCGTATTTTTAATAACCCTACTACTGACAAAGTACCGAGTTATGAGACTGTCAGCTCTGTCTTTTCCTTTGATGCGCTCAGTGAAAAGTGGGGGCTTGATTTACTGGCTATAAATATTTTTAACAAAGACGGGATAAATGCTCGCTTTACAGATGTATTCGGTGTCGGCTCTACCTCGGATGAACTTATAGCACCACGTCAAATCATAGGCAGAGTAAGAGTCTATTTCTAAAAGATACAAATCAGGTATCTAATGAGAGGGCTTGCCTTGCTTCAGATGATTTTTCACGGACCTCACCATAATCAGCCAATACGTCTTTATAATCTGCTGCTCCATATTGACTGAATAACTCGGCGAAGACATTCGGCATTTTTCGATAAGGTGAGATGCCGAGATCCTTGAGCATAATATCGATATATTGTTGGAATCGAGTATTTACAGCGCAGGATCGTGAAGGTTCATAGTTGATATTCTGACGTTTCCATTCAAGCACTCTTTGCATACTTGCTTCCATTTCTTCAATTGAAGGAACCTCAATTTCATTATTTAAAAAGGCTGATAGCCAGACCATCGCGACTTCGGCGGACGGGATATGCATAAATCCGTGATTGAAACCGGCAAAAGCAAGATTTGGAATACGTGGATGTAAGAGATGTCTATACAATTGTACGCCATCGTTTTCCGCTTCCAGAATACGTCGGTACTTTTCAGGGAAAAACGGGAAGGTCGGTGTTTCCGAGCCCAGACACAATACCACCTGATCGCAATTAATGATTCTCCCATCTTTTAATTCAAGACCAGCCTCTGTAAAACCAGCCAATTCGGAGTGATAAGGTAATATTTCTCCTTTGGCTATTTGCTCGATAAAGTGTTCAGGGGCCATCGCTGCGGCAGAGCGCAGATCTCCTACCATTTCATGCTTTGGCAAAATCGTCTTTAGTCGTATCGCCGCGTTTTTTCCAAATTTAAGTCCCTGAATTTTACATTGAAACGAAATAATACCTTCTATCAACTTCCAGTTGGCTCTAATCACAAATCCTAGTTTCTTATGTATAAAACGTTCGATCTTGCTTGGGTAGGCCCAACTGGGCATGATCACAGTTCCCATGCGACAAAACATTATTTTAGCGTAGTGTATTCCCAGAATGTAGAACGGAACCAGCCAGCGAGGTGTGCGAAAAATATGGTGAACCTGCTTTGCCGGGCCAACCGCAAATGTGGCCATATCAACTGCACTTTTACCGAAGCCCACAATGGCAGTGGTTTTATTTTCGAATACTTCCAGACCGCCAACATCACGTTCGGTTAAGACTTCACCTTTGAAAGTATCTTGATTAGGAAACTGTGGTTTGTGTTTTCCTTCTGTGTACTGCCCAATCGCAACTACAACAAAATCAAACTCCTGCTCATGATCACCTTCACTATTGCGGTATTTCAACGACCATCCCTTATCCAGTTCAACAAGCGCTAACACGGCATGGGCTGTGCGAATATCCAGTTGTAATACAGCTATAGCATGCTTCAAATACTCTCGAATTTGGGTTCCAGTTGGATGAAGATCTGGCTCGAAAGGCCAGGGCAAATCAGATAAGTGATAGTGGTTTTCTGTATTTTGTAGCTTGACACCAGGATAACCAAGCGCCCAAACGCCGCCAATATCGGATGATTTTTCAAACACCACGACCTCGTGAGCACATTTGGTCAGTATATGCGCGGCAGTGATGCCAGATATACCAGCTCCGATAATTGCAATTCTCATTTTAAGATTATTTCATCAAATAATTTAATGCTATAGTTTACCCTTAATTCAAAGGAGTAGAATCATGTATTTAGTCGCTGGGCATTTCAAATTCAAAGAAGATGGCTCCAAGCGTGCTGTTGAGTTGATGAGCAATATTGTAAAACTTGGTCGCACCGAATCGGGTATTAATCAGTATACTTTTTATTCCGATCCTGACGTGGAGAATGGCTTTTTCCTGTTTGAAGAATGGGATTCAAAAGAGCTGCATGATGATCATTTTAACAGGGACGAGATGCAGAACTGGTTACCTGAATTTTTTGAGCTACTTGCTGAACCACCTGACGTATCCTATTTTGATGCGACTTTATCATCAAAACTATAAAGCTAGAATATATCAAAATGCACACCCTGGCATACATAAGTCACGAAACCTGGCCCATGACACGTGACAAATTATTCATATTACTGCAGCTATGCAGAGAAAAGAACCTGGCTCACAATATCACCGGCTTACTTCTTTATGTTGATGGAAAGTTCGTACAAGTTATAGAAGGTAATAAAAGTGATATTGACCAATTATATGCAAACATAAAACAGGATAGTCGAAACAAGCAAGTCACCCAATTAATATATAAAAAAATAGAAACAAGAAATTTTGAAAAGTGGGAGATGGGGTTTGTTTCCGCCCTTGAAGTAGAAATACGAAATATTGCCGGTCTCTCTCGATTTTTAGACCCTAATTACGATATTGACTCTATTGCTAAGCAGAATGATGAAGTTTTTGATTTATTAATAGACTTCAGAAAAAACAAGGCACTTGAGAAATTGGTTGCCACTTCCTAATCAAGCCAAATGCAAGAGACACAGTTGGTGAACTTACTTTTTGCAATATATAAATAGATTAGCTTGATTACTGTGACAACCAGGCTTACCCAAAAGTTACTACTTCAAGGTGTAAATGAATTATCCACTATGGATAAATCCCTGGGACAAGTTGTAGAACGCTATGGCCCACCACCGATGTGGGGACGTAAGGCCGGCTTTCAAGCACTAGTCAAAATTATTCTTGAGCAACAAGTATCACTTACCTCTGCTGAAGCAGTCTATCAAAAGTTGAAGTCATCCGTTCCAGAAATTTCGCCAGAAAATATACGAAGCCTTTCAGTGAGTGGATTGAGAGAACTGGGTTTTACTCGTCAAAAAGCTGCCTATTGTGATGGTCTTGCCGCTTCCATCCTGTCAGGAGAATTGAATCTTGATAGCCTAAAAAAAATGAGTGATACCGACGCTCACAATACATTATTAACAATCAAGGGCATTGGTCCCTGGACTGCCAATATCTATTTGCTAATGGTATTGAAGCGACCGGATATTTGGCCGGATGGCGATCTTGCACTGGCCGAGTCTGCTCGCAGAATAAAAAAACTGGATGAACGTCCCAGCTATGAACGGCTAAACCTTATGGCACTGAAATGGCGACCCTGGCGTTCTGTTGCCGCGCGCATTCTCTGGCATAATTATCTATCTGAAAACAAATCGACCAGAAACTAATACTAACTGTGGATTTCGATTTGACACATGCCCATCCTGCCCTGCTAATCATAGATCTTCAGGAATTGTTTAGCAGTGCAGACGGACCATTTGAAAATAGCCGCGCCGATGAACTGATTGGCAGTGTAAATATTTTCACAAAGAATTGTCATGAACTAGGAATACCAATTATTTACTCACGTTATCTATTTCGTGACGACTTGAGTGATGCCGGGTTGCTGACTGATAACCCTCTCGTTCAACAAGGCCATTTCTGTGAAAGTTCAGTGTGGATGAAACTTGATGAACGACTGGAATTACCAGACTCTACTATTCAATTACACAGAAATCGCCCCGGTGCTTTTTGGAATAATCATCTCGACAACACTTTAAAAGAACATGAGATAGATACCCTTCTGCTTTGTGGCCTCAGTGTCAATAACGCAATTAGTACCACTGCCAGAGAAGCTTTTGCCAGAGATATTCCTGCGATAGTAATAAAAGAATGTACAGGTGCTGCACCATGGGAAACTGAAACCAAAATTTATTTCGACATCCTAAACACATGGACTGCCGAAGTTGCATCGCTTGAAGATATCAAACAGCGTTTGAATAAACCGATTCGATCCGATTAGACCGTAATTACTAAACTCAAAAACCGGAGGTCATTATGTTGTTCATATGTTATTTCGAAATATTGCCGGAGAAAGTTGAAGAAGTCTCCAAATCAACAATTTCTCATTCTGGCAATGCGGATACAGAAGGCGTAAAGGTTATTTTTGAAGGGGTTTCAGCTACTCACTGGGGTATTGCCGCATTTGAGGCAGAAAATGAAGAAGCCGTATTTCGTTTTATTCGACCATGGTGCTCGCTAAATAATAAGGTAATGGTTGCACCAGCGCTGAGGGTTGATAATGGTGAATATGCAGAACGCTTCCCGATGGAAATCCTGGAGGGTCACTAAGCTTATTCGGCTAAACGATATGGATCGGTAAGTGCCATATCAAATGGCATTATTTCACTAAGCATATACTGTGGCTCGACCTTTATAAGTTCTTTCAGCACATGGGTATTTTCTGATGTACTCATTAAGGCATGAAAACCTTCAGCTTCTCTTTGACTATTGAAACTGATTGCCCAAATGAGGGAATAGTCAGGTTCTGAACCCGGTACTATGCCTGAGGTACAAAAATCGACTTCCGCAGAAACTGCCGCCGCAGCTGAAGAACTAAGCAGGCCCTTTAAGTCGCCAATAATACTATCTCTGGTGTCTTCCGGAATTTCTACAAAAGGAAAGAAAATCTTTAAGCGGTGAGAAGCCCTTGCGCCTTTATTTACCAAATCAAATTTCTGATATTCCGCGGCCACCATATTTGGAGCAATAGTGGTGTAATTTTTCTCATCATTATCAATTCTCTTTGACTCAGGGTGTCCTTTGACAAAGAAATTGCAGAAATCAACCATGCTCTGGGCGTTATCAAAATGCACCATACAAACACAGGTATTAGGTGAGTCATCATTCATCGGCTTATCTGCGTCACAAAAATTCAGACCGCTATGACGCATAGAAGTACCCACAGCAAGGGGCAGATGATTATTCATATAATAATCCCAGTTAAACGGTGCCCTCGCTACATTCTCATAGGTGATTGATATTCTATGCATGAGTTTTATATGAGTAAAAGTCAAGTTGCTGTTAACTGGCAGGCTTGTAAGCGATGCAGTCAATTTCAACTGCGGCGCCCAATGCAAGCCCGGCCTTACCTACGGTAATACGTGCTGGAGGTTCATTCCCCATAACACTTATATAGGTGTCATTCATTTCAGAAAAAGTATCCATGTCACTTAAAAATACATTCATTTTCACCACATCAGCAAGTGACGCTCCGCAGCCATTCAATATTTCGGCAATATTCTGCAAGACTTGTTTTGTCTCACCCGCTGTACCTCCGGGTGCAAGATCAATTGTTTTCCCCATTGTGCCGAGACTACCAGAAACATAAATAAAATCCCCTACCACTACTGCGTGACTAAAGGCATCCAGTTTCATTAACGTATCAACATTTACTCTTTTTAAAGTCATTTGCTTTTCCCTTATACTAGTATTCAGAAGTTTTGTTCATTTAGCCTACTATAATAACAACAAGTAGAGATTGAGGGGAGCCGGACCTGTATGAAAAAAAGTAAATACAGCGATTATCAACCAGGTAAAGATCAACTTGCGCTTTTTCCGGATATTTCTGGAAACACGGTAAATGGGCTTGGAGATGACCATCTTAAAAGACCAACACCATTATACTGGTTTGACCCGGACACAATCCCACACGGTCGCTTGCAAAAATATTTCTACGAAAATGCTGGGAAACTGACACATCTGCGAAAAGAAACAAGTATCGATGTCGGTAAACGTGGCCCGGAGACATTAGATGAAGTTGCAGATAACAGGCAGGAAGATTCGCCTGAAAATTGGTCAAGGAGAATCAAAGAATTCGCGCTTGCAAATGAATCAGATCTCATCGGTATCACGCTGGTTAAAGATGAATGGATATACGAGGGGCACGAAGTTAATGAGAAATGGATCATCGTTATTGGTGTCTCTATGGATCAAAAAGAACTCGCCAAAGGTCCTCCTCGCGAAGAAGATGTCTCTTCAGCTGATGAAGTTTCCAGGCAATATAATCGTGCGGCACGTGTATCCAAGGCAGTAGCAAACTGGATTCGCAATATGGGTTGGGCTGCTGAGGCAAGACCCGGACCGATGGCAGGCGACATCACAACCGTGCCGGCGGCAATTGAATCCGGTATGGGTCAATTAGGTAAACACGGATCAATCATAAATGATGTTTATGGCTCATCTTTCAGACTGGCATCTGTTACTACCGACCTGCCTCTCGTTGCAGACAGTCCAAGAGATATAGGAGTTGATGATTTCTGTACGCGCTGCCAGGTATGTTCCAATGCCTGCCCACCGGATGCCATTTTTTCAGAAAAGCAAACCGTAAGAGGCGAGAAAAAATGGTATGTCAACTTCGATAAATGCATTCCCTATTTTAATGACACTCTTGGTTGTGCCATATGCATAGCTGTATGCCCATGGAGTTTGGACGGTGTTGCACCAAAACTAAGTTTGAAAATGTTAAATAGAAGGGAACGAAAAAAACTCTGAATAAGCCTGATTCATTAGTAAATTAGCTTAACCCGAAAGGAACGCCCCTTCAATTTTCCTTCAGACAGTTTCTTAAGTGCTGTCTTTACTACCATACGGTCGACTGCAACATAGGCGCGTTGATCAAAAATCTGTATTTTTCCAACCTGACTACCTTCAATTCCATACTGACCTGTTAACGCACCAAGAATATCACCCGGTCGTAACTTATTCTTTTTACCGCCGTCAATTTGTAGCGTTGCCATCGATGCTTTCGCAGGTGATTTCGTTAACAAACTGGGAGAAGGCAGTGATTCACCCTTAATATCCTGATCCAGGTATTCCCCAAGCAATGTCACCTTGTGATACTCTTTTTCGCTAAATAAAGAATAGGCAACACCGCTATTACCAGCACGGCCAGTTCGACCTATTCGATGAATGTGAATCTCTGAATCACGAGCAAGGTGGTAGTTAATTACCGCGTCAAGCGTATCAATATCCAGTCCACGGGCGGCGACGTCAGTTGCAACGAGAATGGAGATACTTTTGTTAACGAATCGCGCCAGAATTTGATCACGATTTTTTTGATCCAAATCGCCATGCAATGCGAGCACGCTAAAACTATAACGTACCAGACTATCAGCGACTTTTTGCGCGTCTTTCTTTGTATTGCAAAAAACCAGGGCAGATTCAGGTCGATGCTGTAATAGCAAAAGACGCAAAGCAAGCAGACGATGCTCATCGTCATCAACTTTGTAAAAATGCTGTTGGATGCTGGAATTGTCATGGGTGGAAGCAACTTGTACCACCACTGGGTTTATCATTACCCGTTCGGCAATTGAACGTATGTGATCCGGATAGGTCGCGCTAAACAGGAGAGTTTGTCTCTGTCGTGGCATCCTCTCTATTATGAAATCCAATGAAGGCTGGAAACCCATTTCAAGCATACGATCAGCTTCATCAAGCACCAATAATTTCAATTCATCCAGTTTCAGATTGTCTTTATTCAAATGATCTTCAATACGGCCTGGCGTGCCAACAATTACATGCGAACCCTTTTTTAGTGATTCAGTTTGCGAACGCAATGGTTTCCCTCCACAAAGGGTCAATACTTTAACGTTTGGGATACTACGTGCCAGTTTTCGAACTTCATTGGTCACCTGCTCGGCCAATTCTCGAGTAGGGCAAATTACCAGCGCCTGGATGCAAAAGCTTTTAGTATCGAGTTTCTGTAACAACCCAAGACCAAAGGCGGCTGTTTTTCCCGAACCGGTTTTCGCCTGCCCGATAACATCTTTACCAGCAAGAATATGAGGAAGACTTTGTGACTGAATCGGTGTCATCGACTCATAACCCAGAGACGATACGTTTTTGAGCAGATTTGGATCCAGCTTGAGGGATGAAAATTTAGTTTGGCTCAAAGTTATAATCCTGTGTTGCTGCGGGAGCATACACGACTAGCGCTCTTATAAAAGCTGTTAATCCTTACTCCGTATTAAAAAAATGCCGACAAGCAACAAACTCGCAGCCAATATCGAAGGTGCCGCAAAACCCTGCGTTGATTCAGCCATTCTGCCCGCAACAGCGGGGCCAAGTAATTGTCCTATTCCGAACGAGATGGTCATCCATGCAATGGCTTTAGCCTGATTCGCACCGGCAACTTGCCTCGCCGCTGCTATTCCCAGGGCTGTAATCGCCATAAAGGTACCACCCAGTAATGCTGCCCCTAAAATAAGCGCAATTACATTTCCAACGACACCGGCAAGTAACACACCCACAGCTTCAATACCGAAAGCAATACGTAAGGCGGTAAAGACACTAATACGAGTGGAAATATACTGCCACAAAAAAATCGAAGGGCCACCCACAACACCAACTACAATCCATGTTGCAGGTTCAAGTAAGGCGGCATTATCGAATTGTCTTGCTATTGCTACAACAAAAGTCGCGGTAACAACATAACCAAAACCAAATAGACCATAGGCAATAATAAGCCGATACAGGGAGTTATTTGATGCTTCGTCAGAGTGTTCTATTGAATGTGTATTTTGCTCATCCGCTACTTGAACCAAATGACGTAGTACTACCCAGGCACCGCTTAGCATTATTAAAGACGTTAGACCTAAAGCCCCCCACTGGACAAAGATCGAATACTCCATACTCCGAACAATTTCGATGATGAAAACCGAACCGATTATCCCTACAGATAAGCCAGCAAAGTACAATGACCCCAATTGAGGTCGGGAATGTCTTGCGAATAATTCCACAACGATTGCAGTACAGAGCACCAGACAAAAAGCACTTGCAACCCCTGACATGAAACGCATACCTAACCAAAGTGGGTAGGCAACGATCCATGCACTGGCAAAGGTAGTCAGGGCACTGAATATCATCCCAGCCAATAACCCCTTTATGCGTTGAGGACGATGCACCAGTAATGACGCGACCATTGCTCCAAATAGATAACCGAGATAGTTTGCGCTAGCAACATCACCCGCCTGCGCCACGGTCCATCCCAGAACTTCCTGCAGGCCGGGTAGCAGTGGCGTATAAGCAAAGCGCCCTATTCCCGTCGACGCCGCTATCACGAAAGCACCAGCGATTGCGACAGTAATCAGAGAATGGTGTGAATTTTCACTATTATTGGCCAAGGAAACTACACCAAAGGATTGTCACGCGATTTAACGAAATGGAACAATAGAGAGATCTGATTCTTATTATAAAAATACAATTTGTAGTCTTATCTTCTCAACTCAGCCGACTACCAAAAACCTTCTTTACCGGGATGGAGTCGAGATCAACTCCTTGAAGACATCTGACATTTATAGTCCAGATCTCTGGTGCATCGCTGGGACGTCGAAAAGGCAATATTCCACAAACAGGACAAAAATAATCTTTGGCGGTTTTCGTATGCCACTCATATAGAGACATTTCATCAAGTGCTACGAATATCCGTAATTGCGATTCTTCAACCCGGTGGTTTAAAGCACCTCGCTTTGTACATATCGAACAATCACACACCCGAACATGATCGAGGTCCATGTCGACTTCGAATTTGATTTTTCCACAATGACAGGAACCCTTGTAAGTAAGCATATTGGCATTCGACTCTGGACTTCACCACAAAGTCACTTTTGTAATACTATTTTATTAGCGAATGGTACAGACAGACATTCCTTTTCGAAACAAGGCAACGATTATCCTCTTTGACTTTTTGTGGTCAAGTGAAAAAGGAAACTGACTAACCCTACCAATGGCAGGGTTAGTCATTTACTAGTATAGATTAGTTAGAAGAACTAATTCTCAGTGAGGCACGGCTCTTGTCCACAAGTGATTCGCTAATGCCTTGCACATCAATTAGCTCATCAATGGATTTAAAACTCCCGTGCTTATCGCGATAGGCCACGATGGCGGCCGCCCGCTTTTCCCCAATCCCCTTAATTGTCATCAAGGTCGCCTGATCAGCAACATTGATATCAATTGCCTCTCCGGCAAAACTGTTAAGGGATGTGACGAGAAGAACTGCGAGTACTGCTTTCCTTAGAATATCCATATTAATCTCCTTTTTGATTATGGTAATTGCATCCTTACTCCATGCCCCTTAATCCTAAGCCTTTTTTCAAAAAAAGGAAATATTATTGCATCAATTAGACAAAATTTTTAAAAGTACTGGAGCTTAATATGTCACAGTCTATAGCAGACCTGGATTGGACTAGACAGTAAAATGCACTGTTTTTGGCTAAATATCAAAGGCTCACAGAGATTTTGGACTAGTTTTCAGAATCTACTTCCTGTTGAGCCTGCCGAATCCAGCCTTTGCTTTGCGCCCACTTCGAATACCAAATCAAAAAACCCGCCACTACCAGCGGCATTAAAATAATCCCAAGGATCTCACCGACACCAAAGTCGATATCAGCATTCAGAGTATGCGTCATTGTCACTATCACACCCAATAGAGAGACGATGAAAATATGAAAAGACATCGGCTTCCTGAGTAAAAGTAAAAGACTGCCAAGCGCGCCACCAACAACCGCTATTGCAAAACCAGCTGTTGCCCAGGCCGGTCGACCTTCGATTATGGCTCGTTCGGAATCACGATATGCAGCAAGCATATCCGGACTCATTTGCATGAAGTAGTTGATTAAGCCCATCGCATTCCAGATCAGTGCAACAACACCGATTACCCAAAAACTCCAGTGAACATTAGCAACTGATTTATCATTCATTCCGACCTCCTGCTATTTCATTGCTTGATTCTGGCATTATGAATAATGGCAGCATACTCTGGCCGAAGTGGCATGACTTTGAATGGGCTGACATTAGCGCCGCCGGTATTGCCTTTCGGAACCAGGCCAAAAACCGTTTTCGTAGCTGCCCCAACTATTCGAAACGATTGTCCAAAAAACTCTTTGAACTCCAGGTTTCGAATCGCCCAACGAAACATTAGCCAATGCACTTTAACATGCCAATTCGTGGACTCCTGACCAATTACATGTGCATTTTCAAGATGAGAAAATTCGGTAGCGTGATCCCCTTCTGTGCTGGCTTCAAGAGCCAGGACCAACTCAGTTTCCACAAAGGGTTTCAGGTTTTCGGAGAATTTATTTATGACAAGAACCTCCATCTGATACATCCATGCCTTGATCAAGCAAAACAATTATTTATCTTAATTGGCTGTCCTTGCTGCCGCGTCGATTGACGCTATTCTGGCTAGTTTGTTGTTTTTCAAGAGTAGATTGGCAATTGACACAAAAACGAACTCCCGGTATCGCTACTCGACGAGCTTCTGGAATCACTCCATCGCATTCTTCACAATGCGTTAAACTTTTACCTCGGGCCAACTGATCTCTGGCAACCTTTACCGCGTCTTCAACGCTTGCATCAATTTGTTCCTGAACTGCCCCATCTCGGGCCCAACCACTTGCCATCTTTTTAGCTCCTATTTCATCCTCAACAAAGGTTTTCAAATACATTTTGCAAGTCGTACACAGCTTATCATACAAATATAAAACACTACCCTCAGTAGAGTAAGGGTTCAAGTATGCCACGACTGTCACTTAATCACCTTGCACAATCACTAACTCAATTATTGCTCTTTTGTCGTAACGACCGGAAAGCTTTGAAAATAAATCGAGAATCGTCATCTGCCAGCCATACTTTTTTCGTAGAGCTATATAGGCGCGATCTATTAGTTCCGTCTCCGTTACAATTCGTGCATTAGATTCTATCCAGTCGCTGCGTATATCACCCCGAGCGCTGCAGGCTGCCATGCGTGATTTCGCGTTTGCCCGGATACGTTTCACTTTGCCGGCTTTTGCTTCACTAAACACATAATAGCAATCGTCAGCCTTCGCCATCCATACAGGCGTACTGACTTCCTTCCCATTACGCCTGTAAGTCGCAAGACTCACATAGCGTTCTTCAGCAGGGTCAAAAGGCAATTGATTCACTTTGTTATTCGACAAAACATTAGTCTCCACCTCCAGTACTGGCCGAACGTTCTTCCCATTTTAAGTGGCCACAATGTGTACACTTCCATTCGATGTAAGTAGAACTTAAAACATAATCACTTTCCTTCCTTCGTTGTCCCGTTTTTTTCATCGCCTGGTTCTTGCGGCACTTTGGGCATTTGGCATCAGGAATCAATTTACTGAGTAGAACAATAACAAGGATCACTATTCCTGCGACAAAGTAATCCGTGGGCGTATTGATTAAATCAAGCAAGTCTCGCATTTTCTAAATTCACTGTAATGGATAAGTAATGCCATCAATATGAAATCAGACTAGAGCCACTTGCTGAATCTTACGCCACAAACAATGCCAAAAAATTGATTCATGGAAAAGCCTCAACTACTTTCTATTGGCCTTTTTCTCCTTTTTTGCACTCCTCTTTTCTTTCAAAGTTTTTTCAGATTTCTTTTTCACTGCCTTTTTTGCATCTCGACCCTTAGCCATAATTTTCTCCTTCGTATCAGTTAAAATTTAAGCATATATTACAAAGATAACATTTAGAGCAAGACTTCACACGATTTCCCAGGCTTCTACTTCTCCATCTATTTGTATAAATAACGGATGAGTAGCAATTTTAGTTAGCCCAGCCAATTGTAAGCATTTGGTTGGGTCTCGTGTTTCAAGTTTTTGCGTCAAATGTGATAACTCATATTCTACTTGCCCTTGAGTGACTTCAATTTGGTTCTTCAATCTTCTATTAACAATTTTGCTTTTGTCGAAGTTATATCCTCGAAGGTTCGCTTCTTCAACGACACCTCTTAAATAACTTGCAATTGCACCAGATGGATTAATGGTTTTTTTAAATCGCAATAATTGTGGGTGATTCTTATACCCATCAGTATTCCCAAGTAAAACTTTTTGAGCCAACAGTCCCTCTCTCCAGAGAGCAACTAATCCTTTTGAGTCTAGATAAGCAGGATCAATCGACCAGAGTCTCATTTTTCAAATAAGGCATTTATGCAAACGCACGTGCTTATATACGCATCGTATTGGAGATGCTTGTTATGCGGAATGTATGCCTCACGTCCGTTCACTCAATGCCAGGCGGGCTCCAAGCCCGATGAATAATACGCCCAGTCCCCGATCCATCCAGGCAGCCACCTGGGGGTTTTGGCTGAGATATCTTGTTAATTTTGCTCCCAGAATAACCATTGGAGGCTCTATAAATGCCGAAACAACAATAATAAGGCCGCCATGTAAAAACAACTGAGCACTTGTTGATCCTGCACCTACAACGACAAATTGTGGTAGAAACGCCAAAAAGAAAATAGCAACTTTCGGATTCAATGCCGCCACAAGAACCCCCTGCTGAAAGATTTTTATGTTCGATAATTGTGTAGTTTCTGTGTCGGAAGAATAAGTGGCTCCATTAGATCGAAATGATTGAACCCCTAACCAAATTAGATATAGCGCACCAATCCATTTGACTAATGCAAAAGCGGTAGCCGATGTTGCTATGATCGCCGATAAGCCGACTGACGCTAACAAAACATGTAAAAAAGCTCCACCCCAAATACCGAACATTGCCGCAAATCCTGAACGTTGACCGTTTCTTGCCGTTTGCGCCAGTATGAAAGCGATATCAGGGCCCGGTGAAAGATTCAAAAGAACAGCAGCTACAAAGAAAGTGCTCCAATGAGTCAAAGTGTAATCAAACATCTATATTTTTCTTCTCCATCATCCTGTGTGTCGTATAGCGTCTATACGTAAGTTACCGGGTGAAACATGGTCAACTTAATTGCCTTGTTATTCATATCATTTCTTCAATAGCCATTTTTGAGCTTTTTTTAGATCTGAAAATAGCCTTATTTGACGATAGCCTCGATTAGCAAGTACTGTTTCGATAAACTCATTCTTTTTTGCAGCTTCTAGATTTTTTTCAACCACAGCGATACGGTGTTTACTAGTTATCCCAACTTTCTTGTATATTTCGAAATGATTGTATGCTTCCATAGTCTCTAGAGGAGTTAAGTCAGATAATACAAGCACCTTCAAACATTTGTGATCTACACACAACTTAGCTATTTTCGTACACATTTCTAAGCTAGCTTGATAACTATCCTGCCCCGTCAGTTTAACGAAAATATATTCATTTTCGAATGTGGCATTTATTTCAAAGTTCATATGAAAAGTTTTCTATCTCTACTAATCCCTAACGTATGCAGTCGGATGGAGTTTCTTGCTATGTGTGATCACCATTAACTATCAATTTTTTTACTTATATTTAGTTGACAATAGATTACGTACGAAATGGTCGCAATGAAAGTTCCTACTTGAGCAAGATTAATAAATATTGGCGTAATCCAGTCTTCTTTTACCGCCAAATATCGAATAGCACCGTGAGATATCGGCACTCCTGAGTCGATAAGGTTTTCAAGATCTTGTAATAATCCAAAAATTATTGAAACGTTATAAGTTGAAAATCTATACAACCATATTGAAAACGCTACATATAGAGCTAATATTATTCCGACTAAAAACTTATTTAATTTATGAGAAGTGAAATGAGAAATGGCAATAATCATGAATGAAATACTCGCCCACCACTGACTCATATTCCAGACGCGACTGTAAACTTCTGAAAGCTGATAAATTAATTCCAAGTCAGTCATCGTTGAACTCTATTAAACATATAACGTCTCACCTCAGACCTGCGCGCTTTTTGCGCGTCGTTCTGGAGGCGTTTGTTAGGCAATTCAAATTTAAAGTTGCCAGAGTCCATGATCATTAGATCCAAGAATATAGATTGCAAATTTCCCTTTCCCGGGGATTTCCATTGGTGGCATGGCTATTTTTGCTCCCTCAGCCTCTATTTTTGCTACGGCTTGATCAATGTCATCTACGAGCCAATACGGACGAACCACGGGTTCCTCAGTATCTCGCAGTGGTCCTCTTATCCCGACGATTGAACCATCGGCTAAGGCGCAGGTTCTCGCTCCGCCGAGAAATTCATCTGGTTCACTAAAATTGACGGAATGAGCCATCTCATATGCTTTACACACCGCCCCTACATCATGAGAAACGATCTCTAAATAGTGAATCTTCATTGCTACTCCTTTGATCACCTTTGCGCCTAACCACTAAATATACGGCAGGACATAGAATAGGCGCGATACGCACTCTCGTATAAGATCATAATTAAGAAAAATGGAATTGGTGTGGTGATAAACATCTGGTACAAATCTCTCTTTTTTCCTTTCATTCAATTGAGTATAGCCGTGCTTTAAGTTGGTGCAAACATCAGCGGCCATGACCGTTGCTGTCTGGTCAGTGTTTTCTTTTTTGTGAGTGTTTATTAGCAGATAAGGCTTTGAATTAGTAAGACTAATTTAATACCTGAATAATTGTGTAGGACTCACGCGCTTACGTGCATGAGTTTTTTTGCCCGCAAACGAATACATGGCCTGTTTGGAAAACTGACCGGATGATTGTTATTTGAAAACTGTGTCAGTAAGGAATTTTTTGAAAAACAAAGTCGCTATTATTTTTGCGCAACGATATAGGAAATCCAGCCGGCATCGGCCTCGCCTTCATTCGTGGCTTCAAATACACCATTACCTTCGCCATCTTCATCTTCGCCTTCCCAGTACACCTCAGCCTTAAAACCAGCTTCTTTTAACATCTCTGTAATCTCCGGTAAGGTCCAGACACGCCATTCATAGGTGAAAGCCTTTTCTATTCTCGAACCATCCTTGAATTTAAAATGAATGTGAAACAAACCATCGCCGGTAATGGGGTTGTAATGAGACTGATCCCAGACATAGGTAAAACCATCATGCTGGGTGTTTTCTTCCATCTCTCGAAATGATTCGTAACCACCAAAGCTATCAAGAAACATGATGCCATCATCTATCAGGCTATCGTGGACGCTACGGAAATATCGAATCATGGTTTCACGGTCTTTGAAAATCCAGTAGCTGAAATTCATCGCCAAAACGACGTCCATGGACTTAACACCGGATTCCATCACATCTGCTGTAACTATATTAATGCGATTTTTTTGTTCGTTGGATAACTTCTCTATGTGATGCTGTCTGCCCCACTCCAATACATCAGGATCGAGATCAACACTATAGGCCAAATTTGTATCTCTACGTCTGACCCATTCACAGGAGGAATTTGTGGTGCCACAAAAATCTTCACGCAGATTCTTTGCCTTGCGATTGCGCAGCTTTTCGAAGGTTTGGTCTACGAAATCAATTTCCGACTCTGCGCACTGTACCGAGTCCTCATAAAGAATATGCTTATCTGCCTGATCAGCCAATGATGGCCCCGCATTTTTCTTTTTATTCTTATTTTTGTTACCTCTTGCCATACCTATATACTTTTATAGTTGAAATGAATAATAAACGCAGCGCATTATACCGATATAATCTGAACTCACTATGAAAAAGGAACGATGAAATGAGTTGGTGGGGCAAACTTCTTGGTGGCACCTTTGGTTTCATGCTGGGCGGGCCGCTGGGTGCGTTATTGGGGGCAACGCTTGGGCACAACTTTGATAAGGGTCTACACATTTCAGACGAAATGGGAGGCTTTCAACGAGGTGATCAGCAACGTGTTCAAACTGCATTTTTTACGGCCTCATTTTCGGTTATGGGTGCGGTGTGTAAGGCCGACGGTCAGGTCAGTGAAGATGAGATAGCCATTGCCAGACAAGTCATGGGACAGATGCAGTTGTCTCCGGAGCAAAAAAAGGCGGCGATGGCCTTGTTTAGTGAAGGCAAAAAGAATGATTTTCCGCTAGTGGAGGTTATGCAGCAGTTGAAGCGGGAAATTGGTTTTCGGCCGAACCTGCAACGTATGTTCCTGGAAATACAGATGTACGCTGCCTATGCTGATGGCGTAATGCACCCGCAGGAACTCAAATTGCTGCGACAGGTTTGTGAGATTCTACGTTTTCCGCGACGAGAGTTTGAACAACTGGATGCTGCAATCCGTGCGCAATTTAACCATCAGAGTTCCGGTCGTGGCGGTAAACCAGCCGGGATAAGTACGAAAGATGCCTATGCCGTCCTCAATGTTTCAAGCAGTGCCAGCGATGCAGAAATCAAGCGCGCCTATCGTCGCCTCCTTAGCCAGCATCACCCCGACAAACTGGTTTCCAAAGGTTTGCCGGAAGAGATGATGAAGATCGCCACTGATCGTACACACGAGATTCGTCAAGCCTATGAGAAAATCAAAGACAAACGTGGCATTTAGTAATTAGCACTCCGATGAAAAGAAAGATTGTCTCTATAGGTGGTGGCCGCCTTATGGTGCCAAAGGGCAAGGTTCCTCAAACCCTGTCGATTGATGAAGAGATTGTAGGTCTATCGGGGAAAAATAAACCACGTTTACTGTTCATCCCAACGGCCAGCCTTGATGATGAAGCTTATTGTGAGCGTATTGCCAATCATTATGGTAAACGGCTGGGATGTCAGATAGAGACACTATTACTTTATCGAGACCGGCCAGCGATCAGACTCATCAAACAAAAAATCCTCAGTGCTGACATTGTATATGTCGGTGGTGGTAACACTTTACGAATGATGATGCTGTGGCGAAAATTGGGCGTAGATAAAATGCTGAATCAGGCAAGGAAAAAAGGCGCCGTGCTTTCAGGACTTAGTGCCGGGTCTATTTGCTGGTTTCGACAAGGTAACAGCGACTCGCGCAAGTTTGCGGATGAATCAAACAAGACTTTGATTAAGGTAGCTGGACTTGATTACGTGGATGCGCTGATCTGCCCTCATTACGATGTTGAGAAACACCGTCAGCCGGAATTGAAAAACATGATGAGAAAAACCAGGGGTATTGCTATAGCTCTGGAGAATTGTACTGCTATTGAAGTTGTTGATGACAAGTACCGGATACTGACTTCAATGAAAAACAAAAACGCCTGGAAGGTCTACTGGCACAATGGAAACTATATAAAAGAAAAGTTAGTTAAAAATACTGACTTTCTACCTCTATCTGACCTACTGGTGAAAGCTAATAAGTTAGTTCTTAAGAAGAATTGAGTCACAAAAACATTAAATAGCCACAGAGGACACAGAGTGTTAACGAAGGAAAACCTCGGTGATCTCTGTGTCCTCTGTGGCTATTCGTTTTCAACACTGATCTTGGACATAACTACCTAAGATCTTACTAATAAGTGAGAGCTAGCTAATTGTTAGGCGATGTTCTCAGGCCAGAATCTGTTCTGGTTTGTTCTCCAGCTCAATCAGAGCGCATGCCTGCCAGGGTTTGTTTTGCGCTGTTAATTAAATGTAATGAATCCACACCTGCAGAAACCAGGGTATAGCCTTTTTCAATATATGTTTTTGCATCTTCAGCCCCGGCAACAGCTGTTCCCAATGCAATCCCCGCCTTTTGACAAGCTTGCGTAACCGTATCAATCGCAGACACAACTTCAGGATCGTCTACCCGACCGGGTTTACCAAAACTCGCTGACATATCGAAGGGTCCGACAAGGATGGCATCTATACCCTCTACTTTTACTATGTCACCAATGTTATTTGCGGCATCTTTATGTTCCGCCTGCAATACAATCGCCGTGCTGGTAGCTGAAGTCTTAATATAATCACCAAGATTCAATCCATATTGCGAAGCTCGAGAGACCCCCATGCCTCGTGAGCCTGAAGGTGGATAATGACAAAGATTAATAATCTTTTACGCTTCATCAGCACTATTCACCTGCGGCACTACGATGCCGGCGGGACCAATGTCCAGTGCCTTTTTTAACCAAACTTCATCATGGGCAGGTACGCGAATTAGACAGGGACAGTTGCCAGCTGCCTGTAATAAAGGTAAAGCATCATTCGGCGCAAAACCTCCATGCTCTGCATCAATAAACAACCAGTCAAATCCGGACAGGGCAAGTACTTCTGTCATTTCCGCTGACGGGATACTAATAACTGTTCCCAGTAATAGATCTCCATTACGCACACGACTCGCAAACGATAAATTTGATTCAGTCATTATTAAATGGTCTCTTTTATTAAGCTTTTATGTTTAAAACAGTTGGGCGATTTACAAACGTGAGATACGAACAACAGCATCGTCACGCTTGTCCAGATCTGGCTGCAAGTCAATACCGAGTCCGGGGGCGGCATCCACTGATACCATGCCGTTTTCAACTTGCGGTAGCTTTGTGACGACATCCGTGTACCAACCGGTGTACAAGGCACGCACAGACTCCTGAAAAACTGCGTTAACAGCATTAAGTGATAAATGCACAGATGCAGCCCAGACGATTGGGCCGGTACAGTCATGGGGCGCAACAGGCACTCCAAAAGTTTCTGCCATGCTCGCGATCTTTTTCGCTTCCGAAACACCGCCCACCCAACCGAGATCCGGCATGGCAAAATCAGAAGCTCGCTTTTCGAGTAAATCACGATAACCCCAGCGCGTTGCCAACGTTTCACTGGCACAAACAGGAATGCTGGTACGTGATCGAAATTCGGCCAGGTTCTCAAGACTATCTGCCTTAATCGGATCTTCTATAAAGTAGGGCTTGAACGGTTCGAGTGCTTTTGAAATTTTAATTGCTGTACTCAAATTCCAGAGTGAATGACACTCGATCATAATATCTATTTTGTCACCTACCGCATTTCGAATTTTTTCAAGTGGTTCCAGGGCCTTGTTCAGTTCAGCTGCGCTTATATCATTGCCAAGAGTACGTTCGGCGGCGAAATCGAAAGGACAGATTTTCATTCCCGTAATACCTTCACTCAGCAAACTTTCTGCAAGTTCGTCCGCGCGATAGAGAAAGGCCTCGAGATCTTCATAGGGTCCTTGTACTTCATCCTTGTTTATTCCCCAGTTGGAGATCTTCTGACCTTCGCTATTCCTGATATAGGTATAGCCGACACAGGTGTTATAGACGCGTATGGCCTCCCGCGACTTACCACCGAGCAAGTCATAAAGAGGCTGCCCGCTCCGCCGTCCCCACAGATCCCAGAGTGCAATATCCACGGCCGAAAGTGACCGCATTTCAGCACCGGTACTTCTGAAGCCCAGGTATCCGCGTAATTGCTTCCAGTGCAAATCACGTTGACCCGGATTTTTACCGAGGAGATAAGGTGCAATGGTCTCGTGTATGTGCGCCTCTACCGATTGTGGGCCAAGAAATGTCTCACCAAGACCAAGCTGGCCATCTTCGGTATGGACTTTTACCCATAAAAGATTGCCATAGCTCTCCAGACGTAAGGTCTCGATAGCTGTGATAACTGTGTCATTCATAAATAGCAAGGACTAGTATATGTTTTGGGCACTTTACAAACGCGAGATACGAACGACGGCATCATCACGTTTGTCCAGATCGGGTAGTAACTCGGTGCCCAAACCCGGTTTCGAATCAACAGACACCATACCGTTTTCTACCTGCGGCAAATTACAGACGACATCTTTATACCAACCTGTATATAAGGCACGCACTGATTCCTGAAAAACTGTATTGACAGCATTAAGTGACAAATGCACAGAGGCTGCCCAGACAATCGGGCCGGTACAATCATGAGGTGCTATAGGAACACCAAAAGTTTCCGCCATACTGGCGATTTTTTTCGCCTCCGAAACTCCACCGACCCAACCAAGATCTGGCATGGCAATATCCGCTGCCCGCTTTTCGAGTAAATCACGATAGTCCCATCGCGTCGCCAGGGTTTCACTGGCACATACAGGTATGGAAGTACGCGAGCGAAATTCCGCGAGGTTCTCAAGGCTGTCCGACTTAATCGGATCTTCAATAAAATAGGGATTAAATTGTTCCAATGCCCTCGAGATCTTGATAGCTGTACTCAGATTCCAGAGTGAATGACATTCGACCATGATGTCTATTTTGTCACCCACTGCATTTCGAATTTTTTCGAAAGGCTCCAATGCCTTGTTTAGCTCAGCAGCGGTAATATCATTCCCCAGTGACCTTTCTGCGGCAAAATCGAAGGGCCAGATCTTCATAGCTGTAATGCCTTCATCGAGTAAGCTCTGCGCCAATTCATCAGCGCGATTTAGAAAGGCTTCCAGATCTTCATAAGGCCCTAGTGACTCCTCTTTGTTAATCCCCCAGTTTGAAGTCTTCTGACCTTCTCTTGATCGAATATAGGTATAACCTGCACAGGTATTGTAAACGCGGATGGCATCGCGCGATTTGCCGCCAAGCAAATCGTATAGAGGTTGGTCTGTCATTCGACCCCAGAGATCCCATAAAGCAATATCAATAGCGGATAGCGCACGCATTTCAGCGCCGGAACTGCGAAAACCAAGATAGCCTCTGAGTTGCTTCCAATGCAGGTCCCTTTGTAGTGGGTTCTTGCCTAATAGATAAGGGGCGACTGTTTCGTGTATGTGAGATTCAACTGATTCTGGTCCTAGAAAAGTTTCCCCAAGACCGGATTCATTTCCGTCAGTATGCACTTTGACCCAGAGTAAATTGCCATAAGAGGTCAAACGAAGTGTTTCAATTGCAGTAATAACTGTGTCATTCATGGGTAATTAAGACTCGTATTAATCGTATGCCAGACGCAACCATATGTCTTCCCAGCTTTAAAACTAACTATATATTGTCTCTTCGATGCCACACCCCTCACTGTCTTTTTTGGCACCAAATGTTAAAAAGCTGGCATCCACTGCAAAAGTTGCCTGATGTCTCTCTACTATACTTTGCAAACTGATCAATCGGGGAGTTCCTTTAATGAAATATGTAAAACAGTTTATCTACTTGGCGGTAATAGTCAGTTGTTCATCTCTCAATGCAGCAGTTATTGAGGAGATAATTGTTACCGCAACCAAACGCGAAGAAAGTCTGCTGGAAGTACCTGTAGCTGTTTCTGTTATAAGCGGAGTAACGCTGGATAATGGATCTATAAATAACCTTCAAGAGTTAACCCTTCGTATGCCTTCAGTCATGATGTCTGAGGCACAGGCTGCTACTAACATATTTATTCGCGGTGTCGGCTCTGGCCAGAACTATGGTTTTGAACAATCCGTGGGTATGTTCATTGACGGCGCTTATTTCAGTCGAAGTCGTGCCTATCGCAATCCTTTCTTCGATGTTGAACGAGTTGAAGTATTGAAGGGACCACAAACAGTGCTGTTTGGAAAGAACGTGGTCAGCGGCGCATTTAATGTCACTTCAGCCAAACCTACGGACGAATGGGAAAACTCTATTACTGCTTATTATGATCCTGAATACGATGGCAAGGAATTTAGCGGTGTTATTTCTGGTCCCGTTTCTGAGGATGTGGGTATTCGTGTTGCCGCCAGGTATTCTGATGTTGATGGCTACCTCAAGAATTCTTTGCCCGGTGCGCCAGATCCCTACGCGCGTGAACAATACCAGATTCGTGGCACCGTCCAATGGGATATCACGCCAGATTTCAGCGCCAGCCTTAAAGCAGAAATCAGTGAGTACGACATCACTGGTGGTTATGCCACCCAGCCGGGATTTTTATCCCCCGCTCACCTGGCGCTGACACAGGCCAATGATCCTAATGCGGAAGGTAATTTTGATTATAATGTTTCCGTTCCTTCCCCAGTTGGATCTGATCCTCTGTTCGACGGATTATTTAACGATACCAATACAGAAAACCTGACCATAACACTGGACTGGGATATTGGTAACCATCAACTCACTTCGACATCCAGCTATGTTGCTTTCGATTTTGAAGCCCTTACAAATAATGATCATACCAATTTGCAGGTCGTTGCCGGCCCACAACGCCAGGCATCAAAGACATTTTCTCAGGAACTGCGCATTGCATCGACACAGGATCAGTTTCTTGAATACATCGCCGGCTTCTATTATTCGGAAGATAGGTACAAAACGCGTTTGCAGGCTTCAGTTGATCTGAGTCAGTCGGTATTGGCAGGTGCATTTGGTACTGATCGCCTGGGACGAAATCAACAAACCTCTCAGGATGGTGAAACCTGGGCTATTTTCGGCCAGGCCACTCTTAATTTTACAGAGGAAATAAGATTGATATTAGGTGTTCGCTATACCGAGGATCGAAAAACTGTGAATAAGCGACTCTGGTATTCTGATATTTCAACTCTCGATAATGCTGTGCCAGATGCTGTTGTACGAGGTGCCTATAATTTTGTTTTCGGTACTGAGCATAATCTGATTGGTGTAAAACGTAAAACTGATGATGTACCTTTTGCTATCACTGGCGAATGGGACGCAATGGATGACTTGATGCTGTACGGCTACTACAAAGAAGGGTTCAAGGCCGGCGGTTTTGATGAGGATTTCACTTCAGGAGTGTTAGCTGATTTCGAATTCGAAGATGAAGGTGTGAAAGCTTTTGCCTTCGGTGCAAAATGGTCACTTGCCGGTGGCGCAGCTTACATTAATGCCGAGTATTTCCATTCAGAATACACGAACCTGCAGGTATCAACTTTCTCAGTAGCCAGCTTCCTTGTCGGTAACGCAGCAGCGGCAACCTCACAAGGTCTTGATGTGGATGCACGCTGGCAGGTTAGTGACCAACTAAGTGTCGGTGGTGCATTTGTTATCCTGGATGCAGAATATGACTCCTATGCTAACGGGCCATGCTTGCTGGATAGCGCAGGTAATCCTATTGCGACATTCTGTGACCTCTCTGGCCAACCATTACAATACGCGCCTGATTTTGAAGCCAACATTAATGCTGATTATACCTGGCCTGTTATGAATGGTTGGGAAATGGGAATCGCTGGTGACCTGACGTACTCAGACAAATTTTTCCTGGCAGGCGATAACGATCCTGACTACGTACAGAAAAGTTATGCGAAACTCAACGCCACACTCAGCCTGATTTCACCGGATGGGAAGTATCGTTTTTCTGTCATAGGCAAGAATCTTAATGATGAGCAAACATCACATCAGAAAAACGATATTCCACTGGCAAATTTTTACGGTGGTAAAGGTGGCTCGGCCTTCTCTGACCCACCACGTGTAATCGCCATTCAGGCTGAAGCTAATTTTTAATACTTTAGCTTAGTCTTTTTTCATAAGTAACATGTGATGAAAAAGAGGTGCCTTCACGGCGCCTCTTTTTTTTGTGAGATTAGCTTTCAGCAATTGGAGGTTTCATGAGATTCCAACTCTCGAACTCAGTATCAACATTACTATTTTGTTGTTTGCTCATACCGATATCTACTCTTGGGGAGTCGGAGCCAATCACGCAGCTTTACTGGGGGGATACTCACCTGCATACCTCCTACTCACCTGATGCTTCATTAAATGGAAATACTAAACTCGGACCGGATGAAGCATTCCGCTTTGCCCGTGGTGAGGCCATTGAAGGCCACAGTGGTCAAACTGCCCGCCTGAGTAGACCGCTCGATTTTCTGGTTGTGGCTGATCACGCCGAATACCTTGGCCTACTTCCAAAAATCCGATCGGGCGATGCACTGGTAATGAAAAACGCGATTACCCGTCGTTGGGGTGAACTGATTGCCACGGGGAAAAAGGAAGAGACCTGGAAAGCCATGTTTGAAGTCTTACGCGATATTCAGCGAAACGAACCAAGCTTCAGGGACGAGAGTATTATGCGCTCAGCCTGGGATTACGTCATCGCAGCTGCAGACAGGCATAACCGGCCGGGAGAATTTACGGCGTTTATCGGTTATGAATGGACCTCTATGCCCGCTGGAGACAACCTGCATCGGGTAGTGGTTTTCAAGGACGATGCCGAAAGAGCGGGTCAGGTCTTGCCATTTTCCTCATTTGATAGTGAAGATCCTGAAATGCTTTGGGATTTCTTACAGCAATACGAAAACCTCACCGGCGGTGAAGTTTTGGCAATCCCCCATAACGGTAACATGAGTAATGGCTTGATGTTCGAGACCACCGACCTTTCGGGGAAGCCTATTGATCTTGACTACGCAAAGCGCAGACAACGCTGGGAGCCACTATATGAAGTTACTCAAATTAAGGGTGACGGCGAGACACATCATTTACTTTCTCCGAACGATGTCTTTGCTGATTTTGAAAACTGGGACAAGGGCAACTTGACAGCAACTGCCACCAAGCAGGACTGGATGTTGAAACACGAGTATGCACGCTCAGCATTGAAACTGGGTCTTCAACTGAAAAAGAGTGTCGGCTTGAACCCCTATCAGTTTGGCATGATAGGCAGCACCGATGCCCACACCGGTCTGGCAACTGCGGCTGAGGAGAATTTTTGGGGAAAGTTTTCTATCTATGAACCTGGCTTACATAGACTTAGCGATCAACCGGTGGTGAAAGGAAAATTGGATAAAGTTTACGATCTCTGGGCCTATGAAATATCTGCATCCGGATATGCCGCCGTTTGGGCAAAAGAAAATACTCGCGAAGCACTATTTGCAGCAATGAAACGCAAAGAGACCTACGCGACTACCGGTCCACGAATGCATGTACAAGTCTTTGCCGCATGGGACTACGTTGCAGCAGATGCAGAAGATAAAGCGTTCGCACATATTGGTTACAGTCGCGGAGTACCTATGGGAGGTAAGCTGTCGAAACCACCCGCTGGAAAAGCACCTACATTTATTCTCAGAGCCCTCAGGGACCCGGCCAGTGTTGAGCTTGAACGCATCCAGATGATAAAAGGCTGGTTGGATTCGCAAGGGAATAGCCATGAGGAAGTCTATGATATCGTTGTCGCTGAAGATGGCGCTGTTGAATTCCTGAGTTTCTGGCAGGATCCTGATTTTGATCCCTTGCAAGACGCCTTTTACTATCTGCGCGTTCTGGAGGTACCGAAGCCGAGGTGGACTACTATCGACGCCATTCGTTTTAAGACAAGGCAAAATGAGGCCGTGCCGAAGACTATCCAGGATAGAGCCTACACAAGCCCTGTCTGGTATACATCAATGTGAACATCTTCCTTATCTCATATGGAGATCTGTTATGAAATTGAATTCCAGCACAACGACTGAAGGTAGTCTGGGCAGTTCGGCTCGTGCACTTTGGCGAGCGACGGGTACCAAGGAAGAAGATTTTGGCAAACCCATTGTAGCGATCGCGAATTCATTCACAGAGTTTGTGCCGGGGCATGTACATCTAAAGGAGCTCGGTCGACTGGTAGCAAAGGAAATTTACCAGGCCGGTGGTGTTGCCAAGGAGTTCAATACCATCGCAGTAGATGATGGTATCGCCATGAATCATGATGGCATGCTTTATTCCCTGCCTTCACGCGATTTAATTGCGGATTCAGTGGAATACATGGTCAATGCACATTGTGCTGATGCGCTGATCTGTATTTCCAATTGCGACAAGATCACACCAGGCATGCTGATGGCAGCAATGCGTTTAAATATACCGGCTATTTTTGTATCTGGTGGTCCAATGGAGTCCGGTCGAGTAAAGCATGAAGGTAAAACAATAAAAATTGATGTTATAGATACCTTAACTGTCGGCAATAATCCGGACGTTAGTGCCGAGCATGTTCTTGATGTTGAACGCTCTGCCTGCCCTACCTGTGGTTCCTGCGCCTTAATGGGAACGGCGAATTCAATGAACTGTTTGACTGAAGCATTGGGTATGGCTCTGGCGGGTAATGGTACCTTGCTGGCCACTCACAAAGATCGCGAGAATTTATTTAAACAGGCAGGCAGTCGAATAGTTGAATTGGCCTACGCATATTATCGAGATGAAAATACGAAGATTCTGCCACGTTCAATCGCAAGCTTGTCATCATTTAAGAATGCAATGCGTGTGTCACTCGCCATGGGAGGTTCGACCAACACCATTTTGCACATTCTTGCCATTGCCCACGAGGCAGGTGTCGACTTTAACATCGAAGACATCGGCCGCATTGCAGATGAGACACCATATCTTTGCCAGGTAACACCCGCCGCAGATCAGGTTTTTATTGAAGACTTACACAGGGCTGGAGGTGTGATGGCTGTACTCGGTCAACTGGATCGCGCGGGTTTGATAAATAATGAAGTAGGGACTGTGTATGGTGAAAGCTTAAAAACTGTTCTAAATAAATGGGATATTACTGAATCAAATGACAGTGACGCGAATAAATTGTATTGCGCAGCGCCAGGAGGCCGATTCAGTCTTGGTGCCTTCACGCAGAACGAACGATTCAAAGACGTAGACAGGGATCGGATAAAAGGCGTAATTCGTAATCGGGATAACGCATTCTTTCCCTCGGGCGGTATCGCTGTATTACATGGGAACCTCGCCGAGCAGGGTTGTGTATTGAAGACTGCGGCAGTGGAAGAATCCTGTTTTGATTTCAGAGGCGAGGCCATAGTTTTCGAAAGTAAAGATGATACGGTGGAAGCAATCCGCAAAGGTCTGGTTAAACCCGGTCATGTTGTCGTGATACGTTATGAAGGTCCACGTGGTGGACCGGGCATGCAGGAAATGATTGCACCGACGGGAATGATAAAGGCGCATGGTCTGGGAAAAGCGTGTGCGCTGATCACAGATGGCCGTTTTTCCGGCGCCACCTCCGGACTTTCTGTTGGTCACATTTCACCTGAAGCTGCTGCCGGCGGTGTGATTGCACTCGTGCGTAATGGCGACCCAATTCACATCGATGTAAATAAACGCAGCATTACCCTTTTACTCAGCGATGAGGAGATACAGAATCGAAGAGAACAGGAATTGGCTCGCGGTGAACAGGCCTGGCACCCAACCAGGGAGAGAAATGTATCAACGGCCTTACGCATATATGGACTTCTGGCCACCTCAGCTTCTGAAGGGGGAATTCGAGATTTACAACTTCTGCGTCAACTCGAAACCATAAGATCCTGAGTTTAAGAAATTGATTATCATTGAATCAGGAAAAAGGCTGAAGATCTTGTCTTTCAATTGTTTATTATGACACCAATTGATAAAAAGCTGGCATCGACTGCACAGGTTCAGCAGGAAGCTTTCTCTATTATTAGCCTAATGAAATCAGCAATATATACTCATGTAATCGCCTCTCATGGTGAATTTCAACATGCGAAATGGCTTGTCGATCGATGCAGTCTTATTTTCTTGTTTTCAACTTTTTTTGCACTTCTGAATCTGTCTGGCTGCTCAGATTCTTCGCCCCCGTCACCTCCAGCACCAGAGAAACAAGTCACGAGTGAAGCAAAGGAAATTGCTGCGATCACCGACCAACGAATTATTAATTATAAAAGTGAAAATGAAAACTGGCTGGCCTATGGCCAGGGATACGAAGAACAACGCTTTTCTGATTTGCTACAGATTAATAAGGAAACGGTTAGCGAGCTTGGTCTTGCCTGGTACCTCGACATGGGCACTAACCGTGCTCAGGAAGCCACACCAATTGTCGTGGATGGCATCATGTTTGTCAGTAGTGCCTGGAGTAAAGTTTTTGCAATCAAGGCAAGAACAGGCGAAGTGCTCTGGCGATACGATCCTGAGGTACCGAAAGACTGGTCTCGTCGCGCCTGCTGTGATGCCGTTAATCGTGGTGTCGCTGTATACAAGGGAAGAGTTTATGTCGGCACTCTTGATGGTCGACTGATTGCACTTGACGCAGGTAGTGGTAAAGAGGTCTGGCAGGTAGATACACTTATAGATCGCAATCGTTTCTACACCATCACCGGAGCGCCACGGGTTGCCAAAGGGAAAGTCTTCATTGGAAACGGCGGTGCGGAATTTGGCGTGCGCGGCTATGTAACTGCCTACGATGCGGAAACAGGAAAACAGGCCTGGCGTTTCTATACTGTGCCCGGCGACCCTGCCTTACCATTTGAACATCCTGAACTGGAACTGGCTGCAGCCAGCTGGAGCGGCAACGAGTACTGGAAATTTGGTGGCGGCGGTACAGTATGGAATTCCATCGTTTACGATCCTGATTTTAATCAGTTATATATTGGCGTAGGTAATGGTTCGCCGTGGGCACGGGCTATTCGTTCACCCGAAGGTGGTGACAATTTATTTCTGTCTTCGATTGTCGCTTTGGATGCCGACAGTGGCAAGATGAACTGGTATTACCAGACTACACCGGGGGACAACTGGGACTACACCGCAGTACAAGACATAGCGCTGGCGGAAATGGAGATCGACGGTGAATCTCGAAAGGTCCTGATGCAGGCACCAAAGAATGGCTTTTTTTATGTACTGGACCGTAGCAATGGAAAATTATTACGAGCCCACCCATATAGTCTTGTTA
>WLWI01000635.1_pt1 | contig 31588 bp, 19 predicted proteins | sample 6701501 | NCBI WGS metagenome assembly WLWI01 (sample SAMN12718690, study PRJNA515312) | sponge metagenome | isolation source: marine sponge | host: Mycale hentscheli | place: New Zealand: South Island, Marlborough, Capsize Point | collected 2014-11-01 | reverse complement strand
AACACTCCATTTGGTATAATGAAGGGTGTACAGGGGTGTAACTGAACACTTCCTCTAGGTGAAATGGAAACACCCCATGAGGAGTAGTACAGCCAGTGTTACCTGGACAACTCAAAATGGGATTCCAATGCACCCCATTTTTAACAGTGTAGTGCACACTAGCTACTACGCATGATGACATCTAGCATAGATTAAGGCACTTATTTACACTCAAAGATTAGAAATAGAATAAACTACTCACTACACTCTGTCCAGTGATATGGCACAGGCTTTATCTTCACTGCTTCTGTCTCTGAAGATAAATTAACCTGCTCAATAAATGTTACCATATCACACTCTGATTCAGGTAATAAGTACTATATATATATAGTACTTAATATATATATATATATATATATATACTTATTTCATGAGTCAGAGTGTGATACAGCAAAATATTTTATGAGCAGGTTAATTTATTTTCAGGAGCCAGAGGCGAGAGTGAAATATCCAGCCACATCACTCTGATGAAGATATCTAGCATGGAATATATATATACATATATATAAAATATTATATAATATAATATAATATAATATAATATAATACATACATACATAAACTGGAACTATGAACGCTTTATCTAACTTACGTAATTAGAAGCGCGGGCGAAATATTTTGACGTATGCATACATACCTATATAATCTGAATCTCAATTGAACACGAATGAGAGTCCGCTTCGCTCGCTCGCTGAATTATTCTATTTATGGATGGGTTCTGTTGCTGAAGGAAGAAGGAAGAGAGAGACCTTAGTTGAAAGAGACCTTAGTTGAAGAAAGAAGGAAGAGACCTTAGTCGTCGTTTTCTTGGGTGTGCGTAATGCCTCGGAAGAAAAATCGGAATCGTAATTGTACAGGTAATGTCTGAGGAAGGGGTAAACCTTAATTTTTTTTGAATGATATTGTAATAAGGATTGATAAATCAATGGATTGTCTTTAGTGAAGTATGGATTAGAGTTGATCACCAAGCGAAGATGTGAGGATCAAAGTACAAAATGAAATACATGTACATTATGTCCGAACATATATCAGTGTAGTGGGTAGAGAGTCTGGATATTGCTCGTAATTTTTCACTGCTCTCATGAGATAATTTACTTTTTTGTTAATCCAGTTGTAAATTGCTGCACGTGTACACTCATCTCAATGTATATAGTCCCACCCTCTAACTCTAAATGTTCCCCCTCCCTAGCGGAATTTTCAGCATCAAACCTTGTATATATAAACAAACAATTGCATAACCCCTGACAAAGAACATTTGAATAGTATTAATTTAATTGGCGAGCAAGCAAAGCGAGCGAGACACTATACAGTTGTATATATTGAGAATAGGGATATTTGTTTATATTATGTGGGGACGTACGTATGCCATTTGTATTTTGACCCTCATGTATTTTTGTGTTATCTCGGTGTTCGACCCCATCCCAAACTTCACTAAACAGAATCCTGTGGTTTATCAATCATTACCCCTATCAGCCTAGAAATTGAATTGTTTACCGCTTTGAATTCTTTTGGGGTTGCAGTTAAAACTCAAAAACTTACTGGAGAGTTCTATTTGAGTTAGTGGCGGTGGTAAATTAATACGCTTCTAGTCATAGTTATAACCACAACGCAACAGTATTTACTTGAAAATTTCATTGTTCACTGGACTAACCACGACAGTTAGTCTTGCGTAGGTACGTTTAGTTGTGCATTACAACTGCTACTTAGCTAAAGAATAAGAATATCACAAAGAAAACGTTTAAATAACGTGAATTGTTTGTTTGTTTTTTGTTGCTGTTGTTTTCAATTCAAACAGTTACGGGGAGTTATTACTATGGCATTGAATCCACTTTACCGTATATACGTAATTTAAAAACTAACTTTTTTAGTAGCTCGAGTATTAGAAGTACAAATCAATCGTTTAACAATAGTGTAGTTTAGGCTCGCTATGTAAGTTTCAGAATTGTATTGTATTCAATTGATATACAATAAAAACATATCACTTTATTGCCACTCATATAGAAGAGTATTTAATATAGTTGTAACATATCAAATATTTAGGGTTTTTAAAGTCATCTATGTACCTCATGTATTATAGATGGCCATCGCGAACACAGAGCTCAGAAACCATCGCCTGTAGCAATTGATGGAAACAGGGACCAAATTCGGCAAGGTATGTTATGCAGCTAGCTATATTTTTAAAGTCATCTATGTACCTCATGTATTATAGATGGCCATCGCGAACACGGAGCTCAGAGACCATCGCCTGTAGCAATTGAAAGAAACAGGGACCAAATTCGGCAAGGTATGTTATGCAGCGCTATATTTTTAAAGTCATCTATGTACCTCATGTATTATAGATGGCCATCGCGAACACGGAGCTCAGAGACTATCGCCTGTAGCAATTGAAAGAAACAGGAACCAAATTCAGCAAGGTATGTTATGCAGCTAGCTATATTTTTAAAGTCATCTATGTACCTCATGTATTATAGATGGCCATCGCGAACACGGAGCTCAGAGACTATCGCATGTAGCAATTGAAAGAAACAGGGACCAAATTTGGCAAGGTATGTTATGCAGCTAGCTCTATTTTTAAAGTCTTCTATGTACCTCATGTATTATAGATGGCCATCGCGAACACGAAGCTCAGAGACTATCGCCTGTAGCAATTGAAAGAAACAGGGACCACATTTGGCAAGGTATGTGATGCAGCTAGCTATATTTTTAAAGTCATCTATACCTCATGTATTATAGAAGGCCATCGCGAACACGGAGCTCAGAGACTATCTCCTGCAGCAATTGAAAGAAACAGGGACCAAATTCGGCAAGGTATGTTATGCAGCTAGCTATATTGTTAAAGTCATCTATGTACCTCATGTATTATAGATGGCCATCGCGAACACGGAGCTCAGAGACCATCGCCTGTAGCAATTGAAAGAAACAGGAACCAAATTTGGCAAGGTATGTTATGCAGCTAGCTATATTTTTAAAGTTATTTATGTACCTCATGTATTATAGATGGCCATCGCGAACACAGAGCTCAGAGACTATCGCCTGTAGCAATTGAAAGAAACAGTAACCAAATTCGGCAAGGTATGTTATGCAGCTAGCTATATTTTTAAAGTCATCTATGTACCTCATGTATTATAGATGGTCATCGCGAACACGGAGCTCAGAGACTATCGCCTGTAGCAATTGAAAGAAACAGGAACCAAATTCGGCAAGGTATGTTATGCAGCTAGCTATATTTGTGTGAGTAATAGCATGGGTAACTGCTATTCGGAATTAATAGCACAAGTAACATGATTGAAATAGTACGAAGCGAAGCCTAGTGCTATTTCAATTGCTTTACAAATGCTATCACTATGCAAATAAGGCAGTATAAACCATCTTATTACTATCTTGTAACTCTCTTATACTAATAGTATAAGAAGAATATAAGAAAAGTATATGTAATACACATTCAGCTTATATGTATCTTATTGGTTGTTATAAGCTATATATGTAATATATAAGCTTTTTATAATAGGAATAGGATAGAGTATATTCAGCTTATTTCTAAACCAAAATATAAGCAGGCTTCTTATAATAGTGCTTATATCATAGAATAATAATTTTTAATGGCAATAATTATTTCATTAACTAGTGATGGGCTTCAGCACAAATAGTGAGCAAGCTGATCTGACTGAAATTTAAATTTGAATGCAACCTGCTAATAATTTTTATTAGTTAAAAATATTTTTGTTTAGTTTATTGCTATTCTTTAGCAACACACAACACTTTTATACACACTTGTTCTCTGGATATACCAGCACAAAAACTACATTGTATTCTCTTCATAAATTGACTATTGGACAATGGATTTTCAAGGGGTAAGCAATCAAATTTCCAAGGATGATACAGGTAAGGATAAAAAAAACTAATGGTTTTTGTTTAAGCTAGTCGCCTTTACAAAGTAGGCTTCATTCAAAATGCTCTATTGTACAAGAGCTCTAGTAGATATAGCATTACGTTGCATTCTCTTACTGACTTGACTATTGGAAAACGGATTTTCAAGTAAGAAATAATCTGTTATGTAACAGCACACTAACAAAGTTAACTTACCACAGCCGCTAAAAGAATAAATGAACTAAGCTAATTTGGAAGACCATACTGCAAATGTCTCTCCCATTCTGTCTCCATAGCTCTTTGCCATTTTTTTCCTTTTCCTAGCATTATTTCAAAGCATTTTCTCTCAAATTTCTTGCGCCCATGCTAATATTTACGTTTTTGAGTAGCCTCCAGGGGTGGACATGCATTGACTCTTTGAACTTTGCCATATATATATATATATATATATCAAAATCTCAATTGAGATTCATTAGTGAGAGTCTCACTTCACTCGCCCAATTATTAATAATTGTTATCATTATAAAATGAATCATATCAAGACAGTCTCAAAAATTGATGTAATTGTTTGAAATAATATTTAAGTGTTTAAAAGTTAATTTTCATCAGTCTTTGCCAATCAACAGCCATACTTGACAGCCACGAGGAAAATCTGTATGGGAAACCAGAGATACCTTTCAGCTCTCGGATGACTTTTCTTTCATCCACCTCCTTCAACATCATTTATGCCTCAGCATTCACAACTCTGTACACACAAATAACAATAACAAATTAAACATACTCTATTAATAGTGGCAAACAAACATATCTAAATCTGAATGTTCAGAGTAAATTATTAGCATGCCAATAAACATAGCATGTGTGAAGTAAAATACATAATACTATGTACAAACAAAATAAAAACCCATACACACTTGATACATACACATCACAAGGACATCTAAAAACACACATGAATATGAACACATACAGTAGAAGACAAAAAAAAATTCCGAATTCTGTTCCGTAGAACGGCCATCGCACCGATTAAAAAACCGGGAAAAAACATGCCGTTTGATTAAAAAAAATGGCCTTCCTTTAATCTTTTTCGTTCATTTTATGTCTCGCTCAAAGAAACATAAAAAATCATTTATCCGATAAAACGTTCTGATTTTTTTGTTTACAGGTTCCTGAAGTGGAGCTTTTCGGGTTAAAAAATTTGAAGCTGTCCTATTCAGAGTTGTCTTGCGGAGAATGTTAATACGACCACCGCATAGTATCGATTATTTCTCGATGTTAGGGCCTTCTCGGGCTTAGATTCTTTACTACTGGAGGTCCATCAGTAGGTGACAGAAGACCTACGAAGGTGGGACCTCACTTTAGCTCTGTGCCCGTTGGAACTTTGGTCTGCAGCTTTATTGAAGCAAGTTAAACTTTTGTATGATATTTTTTCCACTATTCCCGTAGCGTTTAATGGTCGGTACAAGGCCTTAGCTTGCTGATATAGCTATAGAAGAGTTTCTAGCTAGAAAACATCTGTGAATTGATGAAAAAGCTTCACAGTTTTTTACCATTTTAGTAAAAAGTGTTGGCCATTTAGTCAAAACAGTACGGAATGCAATGATAAAAAACTACGGTGAAAAACTACCATTTTACGGCCGTACTACAGAACGGAATTTGGATCTTTATTTTGTCTCCTACTGTACATGATGTGTATAAATCTAACAGCGAACACACGCACATGATATGTATAAATCTAAAAGCGAACACACACAAATGAATAAATCTAAAAGCGAACACGTACACATGATATGTATAAATTTAAAAGCCAACGCATGATTCTGGATGTGTAAATTCCCAGAAGCCGAGGTTATTGATCTTGATCTGGAGGACCACCCCACAGCAGGGGATTGTATACAGCAGGCTAGTATCAAAGGCTGTGCACAACTTTCGTTTGTTCCTGTTATGTCTGTAAGCTCCTCAACCTCACCAAAGACAAAAGGAGGGAGGACCACTCTAGTTACAGTAACTAAAGCTATTCCACAAACAGGATTCACAAGGATTGTTAGAGATTAATTCTCTATTGAAGCCTTTCTTTTTAACATCTTATTATAAATTTTTTACATGTGACTAATTGTTCCAAATAACGCACACTAGTGTGCGTGTATTAGAAATAATAGTATGAATGTATGTTTATAAATAAATAATTCCATGATACAGAAGTAATAATTTACTCGCATGAGTGAAACTTAGTTATTTCAGGCGTTTGTTGGGGTAAACCCAAACAACGCACACACTGTGTATAAATATAAGAGCGAACCACACATGGTTTGCATCAATTAAAAGCTAACACACACATGATGTTTACAAATCTAAAAGCGAACACACATGGTGTGCATCAATTAAAATGAACACACATGATGTGTATAAATTTAAAAACCAACACACACAAGTCTAGTATAATTGTGCAAGCTCACATGGTGTGTACAAGAGTATGTGGCGAGTCAGCGAACTTTGAACTTTCATTACAGTACATCATTATCAATTTCTACGTGTGTTGTGCGTCTTGTAGAATTATTACATTTTCTGATAAGAAAGTCAGTTCTAGTTGGGGTAGCTTAGTTAGTTAGTTGTGGGTGCTAGCTGCTCGCTACAAGTTACACAACATTGGTGCCCTCGACCTTCCCTGAAGTCCTTAGGCTGCAGGACTGCTCTACTCTTCCGCAATGACTGAGGAGTCCTCTTCATCGCCCGATTGCAGAACTACTGTGTTGGCCGCCACTGCTATTCACATCAAACTACTGCCCTTCTGGCCTTCCGACCCTGCTATTTGGTTCGCGCAAGTGGAAGCAACGTTTGCAACCAGAAGGATCACATCACAGAAGACGAAATTCAATTTCGTGGCGGCGTCATTGACACCGGCAGTAGCTACCGAAGTCCGGGATTTGATTCTCCGCCCACCGGAAGCCGACCCGTATTCAACTCTGAAGGATACACTGATCAAGCGGACGGCGGCATCTGAGCAGCGACGCTTTCAGCAGCTATTGCAAGCAGAGGAATTAGGGGACTGAAAACCAACCCAGCTCTTATGACGCATGCTTCAACTACTTGGCGATAAAGCTTCTGTTGATGAGGTTTTTCTTCGGGATTTATTCCTTCAGCGCTTGCCAGGTAACATTCGGATGGTTTTGGCTGCTTCCACAGACTCAACTCCTCTCAGCAACCTTGGGCTAGCCCTAGCCCTAGCCCTAGCCCTAGCCCTAGCCCCTAACCCCCTTCATCCACCTCAAGAGAGAGTGCACGCAATTCACGTCTTTCCCAAGCTGACTACTCACAGGAAGCTAAGGGAATATTTAGGGCTCGTAAACTTTTACAGGAGATTTATTCCAAATTCTGCTGAGTTGCTTTTGCCTCTCACCAATTTGCTTTCTGGTTGACTTAACCCCAAGGCTCCCGTCACCTGGTCTCCTGATGCAGAATCGGCATTTGAGAAGAACAAAGAGAGTTTGGCGAATGCCACTATGCTTCATCACCCACACCACGATGCTCCGACTTCTATAGCTACAGACATTTCTGAGCAAGCTGTTGGAGCAGTTTTGCAACAACTGATGAATGGTTCCTGGGCGCCAATCGCTTATTTTTCCAAGAAGCTCCAACCTGCACAGACCAAGTATAGTACCTTTGATAGGGAACTTCTGGCTATTTACCTGGCTATTAAGCACTTTCGGCATTCCATAGAAGGCAGGGAATTTCACGTGCTTACCGACCATCGCCCTCTTACCTTCTCTCTTCATGCCCATCACAATAATCACTCACCCAGGCAGGCCAGACACCTGGATTTTGTGGCACAATTCACCACAGATCTCTGCCACATCAGCGGTGCCGACAATACTCCAGCAGATGCACTCTCCAGGATGGGTATTACGTCTGTCATACCGGAGAATCTCAAGGCATTAATTTTGAGGCCATGGCTCAGCACCAAGTGTCTGACTGAGAAATACAGGAGGTTACTCAACATCCTGATCGAACCAATCTCAAACTGGAGAAAGTTTCGTTGAACTCCTCTGGAACCACCCTTTTGTGTGATGTCTCCACTGGCGCGTACAGACCCATGGTGCCCGCCTGCATGCGTCGTCTGGTGTTTGATACCTTGCACTCGTTGTCACACCCGGGCATAAATGCAACTCGACGACTCATCACATCCTGATTTGTATGGCCACACATTAATCGCGATGTTGAACAGTGGAGCAAGGAGTGTTTGGACTGCCAACGCAACAAGGTCACTAGGCACACTTCAGCTCCTCATTCCCCCTTTCCGCCAAGTGCTCACTTTGACTCCATTCATCTGGACTTGGTTGGACCTTTGCCCGTTTCTAATGGCTACAGCTATATTCTCACAGTGATCGACAGGTTCACGCGTTGGCCGGAAGCCTTTCCACTCACAGATATTCGAGCTGAAACCATCGCACGAATCTTCTTACAAGGCTGGATAGCGAGATTTGGTACGCCCACATCCATTACAACAGACAGAGGTAGCCAGTTCCAGTCTGGGCTGTGGAGCAATCTGACGGCTGCACTTGGATCACACCGTCTGAGGACCACTGCCTACCACCCTCAGTCGAACGGGTTGATCAAGCGGTTTCATCGTCACCTGAAAGGTGCTCTGAAATGTCACCATCCGCAAGATCGATGGACGGACACCCTACCGTAGGTGCTGCTAGGAATCCGGTCTGTAGTTAAGGACGACAGCAAGTGCACTGCAGCTGAGATGGTGTATGGTAGCCCACTTCGGGTCCCAAGAGAATTCGCTTCCCCACATCCCCACAGAGACACTATCACAGATCCATCCACCTATGCTGGACAACTCTGTGCAACCATGACTTCGCTTAGCCCTATAGCAAGCCCTCCTCTTCCTTCAATCTCCACTTACCTTCCCACAGCACTTGGTTCTTGCAGTCACGTCTTCATCCGCCGTGACACTGTCGTCAAGAAGCCGTTACAGTCACCCTATGATGGCCCATTTCATGTAGTTTGTCGAACTCCCAAGTACTACCAGTTAGAGATGTATGGAAGACACGATACAGTCTCAGTGGACAGACTTAAACCTGCACATGTCGATGTCACAATATCCAGGTCTCAACCAGCAGTAAGTGCTCCACATAGCCCACCCGGTCATCAGTCGCCTTCGACCTCTATTTCTCCGCTGACTTCATCATCAGTGGCTCCAGTGCCTACAACATCATCATCATCACATTCGTTGCCTGCGTCTTCACCCTCAGCACCGTCTTCACTGCCGACTTCGCCATCCTCAGCAACTACCACCTGTTTTTACCAGATCAGGTCGACGAGTTTGCTTTCCTCAACATCTTATGGATTGAGTGTTGTCACTGGCAGGGGAGTGATGTGGCGAACCAGCGAACTTTGAACTTTCATTACATTACATCATTATCAATTTCCACGTGTGGTGTGCGTCTTGTAGAATTATTACTTTTTCTGATAAGAACGTCAGTTCTAGTTGGTGTAGCTTAGTTAGTTAGTTGTGGGTGCTAGCTGCTCGCTACAAGTTACACAACAAGTATATATACATGATGCATATAAGTGTAACATATACAGTATGTATATTTATATTCAGGCACTGCTTACTTTTCATTTTTGAGACCTCATAGAATTTGTTTGGCATAGTACCAGTATGAATATGTCTATAAGTACAGGGATTCATACAGAGGGGGTGGGGGCTAGAATTTCTCCCCCCCCCCCCAAGAAATTTGAATTTTTAATTATAATTTTAATTGGTAACTCAGAGCAAAATTCTTTTATTATTAAAAAAATGTATATTAAAGCACAATCTTTTTGTTTTTGTTTGAAAATCTCTAAAACTTCAATGTTTCTCATGAGCTGACCAAGGTTATGGTCAGCGATGCTGTTGTGTATACTAGTATTGATGAGCTTCATATAGCTGAAATATCTTTCAATTGAGTCTGTTCCCACACCCTCCCCATAATTGTGGTCTATATAGCCACATGCTATCCTAGGTAAATATATAAAAAATTCCTCCCCCCCAATAGCTCATGCAAGTCGATAAGTATCTAGTGCAATGAAATGACAGACGTCAATGCTGTCTTCTGAGACAAGGTAAACGTGCTAGAGACACTCGCCTCACAAATAGTTTAAAGGGTGGCCACACACCGCCTACGCAATTTTTGTTGATGGGCTACCATGACCGACTCGGGTGACTCTTCATCTTCATCAGTCGTTGCTCCAACTAGTAGAATGGACATATTGACAGTCAGCCTCATGATTCTGCCATTTTAGCCTTCGGACCCGGAAGTGTGGTGGTTTGCCCAGGTGGAAGCGGCCTTTACCACATGGGGAATTTCCCTCCAGAAAACCAAGTTCGACCATGTCGTTGCATCGCTCTCACCAGACATAGTGGTGGAGATCAGGGACCTCGTTCTTCGTCCACCAGCGGATAACCCCTACGATGTCCTATGTCGGGAATTAATTCAACGAATAGCCATATTCGAACGACACTGCCTACAGCAGCTGAACAACTGGGGGACACACAGGAAGCCCACACAGCTTTTGAGATGGATGGAACTATTCATGGGTGATCATGCAACTACTGACAGTGTCTTCTTGAGGGAGCTATTCCTCCAGAGACTCCCATCTCAAGCTAGAGTGGTTTTGGCTTCTATTGACTCCTCTGTCAGCTTAGCTCAGCTAGCACAACTGGCTGACATAGTTGCCAACTTTTTAAAATTAATTTCAGGTACACCCCAAACACCGCACATTTCTGTAAACCACACCTAAAAACCACGCCCCAATTTCAAATTTCATAATAATAATATTTGGATATCAAATTTCAGTTTACATATTGAGTGCTTTGTGTGTGGCTTTTTTGCAATTTTTAAGTAGTTCATCATCAAGCTTTACTTCGTGGCAGCAATCATCACTGTTGAACTTGATAGACATCAATAGATTAGTAACAATATACCACTGTGGCTCTTCCCAATCCCGCTAAACTCTTTAATCCACTTCTCATTGAAGTGATTCATTCGCCTTTTTTTCTTGTTAGGTGGTTCTACTCCACTCATTGTAGCTAAGGTATAGCAAATTTCACATATAAAGCAGCTGGATGGTCAGCGGACAGGAAAGTCAGCTGGCAGGAAGGTCAGCTGGCAGGAAGGTCTGCTGGAAGGCCAAAAATTTCCGGTACAAATGTAGGCTAATTACAATTTAGGTGCGGTACATTACAGACCTGATAATTCCGGTATTGTACCGGATGTTCAGGTACACTTGGCAACTATGGGCTGATAAGGTACTGGAGGTGTCTGCACCCTCTTCCTTGCCCTCCATCGCCTCAGTTGACACAATCTCCTCCTCCCTTGCTTTGGAAGTGGAACACCTCCGCGCTCAAGTATCACAGCTTAAAGAGGCCATTCAGACACTTCGCAAGCCCAACCATACGACCAGCTTCTTGCTCAACTTCACCCCGTTCCATCTCTCCTGAGACTCAAGTACTCTGCTGTTAGCCACCCTATTATTGGGTAAAAGGACAGACCCCACGGTAGTGGTGACAGGCGTTGGTTGGGTTTTATCATTGCAGATGTGAAACGTCCTATCATTCTCCACCATTTTAGTGTGTCGGTAGACATGACAAACCAACAACTGCTGAATGGACTCACCAATTTACGTGTGCAGGGGATTTCATGTGCTGATCCCTCTTCAAGTCCAGGAGCCCTAAGTTCACTACCTGATAACGACTACACAGCAATTTTACGTGATTTCCCTTCTGTTACGTAGGTGAAAACCTTGGATCAGTCTATACAACGCAGTGTGACTCATCACATACAGACAACTGGACCTCCTGTGTCAGCTTGAGCTCATGTTTTGTCACCTGAGAGACTACAAGCAGCCCAACATGAGTTTGAGCACATGCTCATTCTGGGTATCGTACGTCCATCATCCAGTCCATGGTCGTCACCTCTTCACATGGTCCCAAAGAAGACTCCAGGGGACTGGCAACGCTGTGGAGATTATTGTGCACTCAATATCCATACTGTACCCGGATCGTTATTCACTTCCTAACATTCAGGACTTCACAACATCTCTGCATGGAGCAGTGGCAGCGGAACTGGCCCGGCAGACCCGACTAGTGCCGGACCAATAATTTCCAGGACAACTGATACGCATGCGCATATAATTAAACTAGCTAGCTCATTAATGATACCTTACCGGTTCGTTACTAAAACTTTAGTATGGCTTCATCAACGTCGTGTTCTGTGTCAATTCCAGTGGAACCTTTTTTTACGGGAGCAATATCAGCCCGATAAATCATTTCGATTACCCAAGAAGAATTTCGGCAAACAAGAAAGGTAAAAATAAATAAATCGTGGGCTGTCTGTACTAGCTAATATTTAGTTTAGAGGTGCAGCACGTTTTCCGATTTTTTCTTCAGTTGAGTATATGTCTATATCTTGTTGTTGTTTTAATGTTCACTGCAGAAGCTTTAGAGCAGAGTGGTGTGATAAATGGAATTGGTTGCACTATAATGTGGAATCAGATTTAGCATTATTGTTATATATGCATGAAGGCCTCCAAAGAAGGGAAATTGTTAACTAGCAGTTAGCGTGAACCTGATTTTGTAAGTAAAGGATTTCTCTAGAAAGAGGCTACTACAGCTTTCGGTAAGCACCAAGCCAGTCAGTGTCATAAGGAAGCTACTGAAGCACTAGTTGCTCTTCCAAAGCAGATCCAAGGAAGTATTGTAGAACTGCTTAGCACTGAGCACAAGAAACAACAAGCAGTCAATCGAAAAATGTATCTTCTTCTACTTCAAAATATCAGTTTCTTGGCTCGGCAAGGTTTGACTTTTAGGAGTCATGATGACTTATCAAGCAATTTCCATCAGCTCTTATAACTTCGTAGTGAACACAATCCTGATTGGATTTTGAAGAAGAAATGCAAATATACTAGCCATGAAATATAAAATGAATGTCTTCAAATTATGGCCATGCATATTGCTCGTAGATTGAGTCAAGCTATTCGTACTGCAGCTTGTTTTACGGTTATGGCAGATGAGCGCACTGATGTTTCAAATAAGGAGCAGTTCACAATTTGTATTAGATGGGTAGGGGATGATCTAGTGGATCATGAAGATTTCATTGGTCTGTACCAGGTAGACAGCATAAATACTGAATGTCTTACTCATGCAATCATGGACACATTGTTGTGAATGAATATTAATTTATCTAATTGCCGTGGCCAGTGCTACGATGGTGCTTCAACTATGAGAGGTATCAAGAGCAGCGTAGTGGCTAGACTATGCTCAGAAGAAAAACGTGCTGTGTATTCACATTGCTATGGGCATGCCTTGAATTTAGCTGTTTGCACAACTACTAAGCAGTCTACAGTGTGCAATGATGCCATAGATGTTGCGTTTGAGGTCACTAAGCTAATAAAATTTCTCCAAAATGAAATGCTTTTTTTGACCGAATTAAGCAAGAACATGCTGAAGATGAAAGTGGAATAGGAATTAGGTCATTCTGTCGTACAGGATGGACTGTTCGAGGTGAATTAATTGGAAGTATTTTGGAGAACTACAAACTACAACATTCTGAGGTATGGAATGAATGTTTACAAGATAAATTAATGCCCGATATTAATAGCCGAATAATTGGGGTAAAAACTCAGATGTCCAATTTCAGTTTATTATTTGGTTTGTATCTTAGTGAAAGAATTCTTAAAATAACAGATAATTTGAGTAAAACATTGCAACTAAAATCTTTTTGTGCAGCTGAAGCTCAAGTTATTGTTGGTCACTATAAAGACTTTGATGAGTATGCAACATGATGATGCATTTTCACTTTTTTGGAAGCATATGGAGATTTTACGTGTACGTACTAACAGTGATGAGGCAGTGTTGCCAAGAAAAAGAAAGACACCAAAGCGTTTTGAAGTGGGAGAAGGAGAGTGTAGCCATTCTTCCACAGTTGAAGATTATTTTCACAGGTTATATATTGAAGCTTTGGATTTAGCAATTACTTGTATTCAGGATCGATTCATTCAGCCTGGTTACAAACTATATCACAATTTTGAAGAACTACTTGTTCGTGCTGCTAATAATGAAGATCACTCAGGGCAACTTCGTGAAGTTATTTCCTTTTACGGTTCAAGAGGGTGAACTTTGTACTCGCTAAAAATATTTGGTTCCTGCTTTACTAATATGAGAATTTCTAAGAAAGTAACCTTAAAAGAAGCACTTCAATTTCTTCAAATCTGTCAATTTCACAGCGTAGTTTTTATAAACAGGTGTGCTGGCTGGCTCGATTAATACTAGTCTTACCAGCTACTAATGCTGCAAGTGAGTGGTCTTTCTCTAACATGAAAAGAATTAAAACATATTTACGTTGTACGATGAAACAGGATTGCCTTAACCATCCAATGATTCTGAACATATACAAAGAAATAGTCAATGAACTTGACTTTGCTGCAGTGGCAAATGAATTCATTAGTGGTAGTTACCACAGAAAGAGGGTTTTTTTGGATCGTTTAAACTTTACACTTTAAAAATACATTATATTCTGTATAGAAATGCATTATATGCTGTAAAATAAAAAAAAGTTACCAGGTAAGAAAGTAGAAAATTCAGAAGTACGAATTAGCCCGACCAATGAAAAATTGCATCCTCCACTATTGTGGAGCAACCATCTTTTCTAAGATCGACCTGGTTTTGGGTGTATAATCAGATCCCAGTAGAACCAGAGGATGTTCCCAAGACGGCAGTTAGTACACCTTTTGGTGAAAGTAGTGTAGTTCCTCTAGTTAGCTAGTTGGACGTAAATCTATAGTTACCCTTCCAATAGTATTGGCGGGGAATAAATTAACATCCGGATCTACAGGTGGTGCACATTACTATGTGTGGCCATCCTTAATGGGTAATTCCGAGCACTTCAATAAACAACTGAGACTATAGTATAAGGCAAAACTACAGCAGGTAGCAAAAGAATATTTGCTCACATGATTACGGCGTAAGAATAGGAGTGTTACAACAAAAGCTTCTGATCATACAGCCAAAAAAATAGTAACTAGCCTTTTCTGGCAAATAAGTCAAAAAATATTTCAATTATCAGGAGATTACTATCTTTAAGACCCATCATTGTGTGACAGAATGACTGACTGACTGATTGACTGGCAGACAAAACTGAGTATTATATCCCTCTCGAGCATACACATTGAGAGTTAGCTAGGTGTACACATCACCAAAAAAAATATTAAAACGTGTGTGTGTGTGTGTTAATCTTTTTTTTTTTTAATAATAGTACGGCACCTAAGTGTCCCATAAATATATAGGGGAAATCGCACGGGGAAAGTGAAATAGCATGTAACTAATTGAAATACCTCGGTAACTAAGTGAAATACCACGGTAGCTAATTGAAATGGTATGGGTAAGTGCGCACACATGCAGCATTAACCTTGGAAACATACAGTTCGAGTAGTTTCTAGTTGGAGACAATGTCATTCTTTACCACAGGAGCTCTACCCGTATTAGACGGAATGTTTTTGAACAGATTAGGAGGAGCCGTACGTTGAAAACGAAGTTCCAGCAGAAGCTAATCCTGAAATAAGGAGATAGTAAGTGAACGATAGTGTAGCTATAATTGCAAACAACTTTTTAATAAGCTGGCCTACTATTAGCGAGTGATAGCACAGGTAACCTGTGCTATTAGGGACAATAGCACTCGTAAAGCAATTGAAATAGCACTCGACTTTGCCTCATGCTATTTCAGTCATGTTACTCGTACTATTAATCCCGAATAGCATGGTTACCTGTGCTATTACTCATACTAATAGTACGGCACGTAAATTGCCCTAAAATTGTATGGAAAAAATCACTGTTCAATTGAAATCACACGGGGAAAGTGAAATAGTGTGCAACTAATTGAAATAGCACGGTAACTAAGTGGAAACTAAGTGAAATACCACGGAAGCTAATTGAAATAGTATATACAGGTAAGTGCGGAATTCGTGCAACATTAACAGTTGAGTAGTTTCTAGTTGGAGACAATGTCATTCTTTACCACAGAAGCTCTACCTATATTAGACAGAGTGTTTTTCAACAGATTAGGAGGAAGTTAATCCTGAAATGAGGAGATAGTGTGTGAACGATACAGTGTAGCTACGATTGCAAATGACTTTTGAAAGCTGGCCTACTATTTGCGAGTGATAGCACGGGTAACCTATGCTATTAAGGATCAATAGCACTCGTAAAGCAATTGAAATAGCACTCGGTTTGGCCTCGTGCCTATTTTAATCCCATTACTCATACTATTAATCCCAAATAGCACAGTTACCCATGCTATTACTCGTACAAATATAATTGAATAAATCTTTGTATTTTTTTGGGTGTCATAAAAAACAGCTGCAGAAGCATCTTCCTCCTGATCATGCACAACTAATTCTAGAGTTTTCGACATTGGAGGCCTTGAGTTGACCGCTTTCACAGATCTGGGTAGAGCAGTGTACTATCAACGAATGTCTACTTCCAATACTTCTCGTCAACAACCTCCACACAGTTCAGTAGGACCACCACTTGTGTTTCGGCTAGCTTGAATATTTCTAATCGCCATCTCGCCCCCAGGTTTGCAAAAATTCCAGGTCAGGAGGTGCAACCGTTAGAAAAAAGTTGTCGTTGTTAGTAATGGGTGGGCGGAGTTTAACAACTTGGGTGGAAGCATACCAAAATGTGGTATTAATATTTTATTTAAAACTATTCGCAGTACAATTACAGAGGTGTTTTGGCCCCATAGGTCTTCATATAACAGCTATAGCAAAATGAATGAATGAATGAGTGAATAAATAAAAATAAAAAAGTACATTAAATAAATAAATAAAAATAAATAAATAAATAAACAAACAAACAAATAAATGAATAAATAAATATATAGATGAATATTTTTAAGCAAGATTATTATGCTGTAAAAAATGCATTTTAATATGATGAAAGTTTAATTCATTCTCTGGCTAAATTCAGAGAGATTTTGTTGTGTTTTTTACTATTTTCTAAAATTGTTCTTTTAGTTTTTTGTTGTTGTTTTTGTTGCTGATTTTTTTTTGTTTGCTGTTGTTTTTGTTGTTGTTGTTGTTTTGTTTTGTTGTTGTTGTTGTTGTTGTTTGTTGTTGTTTGTTTGTTGTTGTTTTTGTTTTTTGTTGTTGTTTCTTATCTACCTTGGCTAATATTTTAGAATATATCCTCAATGGTAAATTTCCTTCTTTCCCAAGCATGATTAGAGTGTGTGAACTGAAAATGTTCCCTGTTTTTATCATTTCTATTATTTGTTTTTGTTTGTTTGCTTTTTGTTGTTGTTGTTTTTAGTTTAGTGGTTATTAAATTAACAACCAGCGTTGAGGGTTTGTATAAATTTTTTTTATTGCATAATAACACTTAGTACCTGTTTGGGACTATCCAGCAAGTTGAGGACTTGATCCTGGCGTAGTCTGTTGACGTGCACTACACTAAAGAGAAGCAAGGTAATTAGAGCAGTGAAGACCCACTAGCAGGTATGGAAACATCAGAGTTCCAGAAAGAAAGTCAACTCAATGACCTGACTCCATTAGAATAATTCTATACAAGAGAATAGAGCCAGAAATCTTTTCCTTGCGTCATACGTGGACCAGTGGCTATTAACTTCAGCATATGGAGCTGTTCTGGTAACAAGCTGCTAAGTTGTTCGTATTCCCTTGTCAGAATCTTTTGTAGCAACTTATTACCTATTGGTGGGCATCTCGGAATATTTGAGGAGGACTTGAGAGCAACGGAAGGAAGCACAGGTGTTCAGGACTGTCCAGCAAGTGGAGGACTTGAATCCCAACGTAGTCTGACGGACGCACACTACACAGCAGAGAGCCACGGAGGACTGTGTAGTGAAGACCCACTAACGGGTGTAGATAAAGTCGGGATTCCAGAACAAGAAACCTGTCTGCCAGTGGATCAACAGGAAATCTCGTATAGCTGAAGAGTAGAGACGGGGATCGTAAATCCCTGATAGCTCTCCCACTGCCTGGATTCTCCGATTATTAGCTGCTGTCCTGTTGAAGATAGCTCTGACACTTAAATAACTTAATAGAATAAGTTAAATAAGCTTGTAATTTAAGATATATATACTGAGTACCTTGAAGGGCTTGAACCTGAACAACAGGAAAAGAAAAAGTATCACCAGCCTCTGAGCTTGGTGTGAAAGGCAAGGCACAAGGTAGCCAAGGATGATGAGCTCACAGGGATGGGGCCAAGCTTGCTGGTAGGGATGTACCCAAAATTGAAGTATAGTGTAAAAACAATAAGGCGGTATTAAACTAGAGCACTAAGAGTGCAAACCCTCAGTGTTAGTTTAAAAATGAAATAATTTGCAAAAGAAGTCACTATTCTTGAAAACTTGAAAGTTCTAAAATTTTCAGCTTAAAACAATAATAGTGTTGTTCTATTTATGAATATAAATTTCAACTTGTCTAGTAAGGACATTATAAATGCTTGCATCTCTGGGATTCTTCTGGTGCTTTAAGGGCTTTTTTTAATGGGTATGAACATTTAGAACCAGCCCTTACACACTCCTGGGACTGATCCACACATTCTAAAGCTAGTTTATGACCTTGATACTCAGCCATATGAAGACTTCATGACATTCTATAGCTGTAGTATTAACCTTGGCTTGGTAGGAAAAAAAAATAGCCACAAGAACATTTGGACTTTCTGACATGCACACTACACGAACACTTAGGGCACACTTTTGGAGAGCAGGCATACTTACAGTTGATGAAAGAAGTGTACCTCCAGCAGCAAAGACTTCCCAACACCAGACTAGAAAAATGCTTAAACACAGGAACTACGGAACACGCATAACAAATCCGAATCGGTAAAATTAGTATGTTCACGTGAGCAAATGTGATTCTAAATAGCAGCTAAACTATTGAATGGGCGTGGCCGTATAGCACCACTCACCGTAGTCTGTCCTTTCTCTCGTTTTCTCAAAACCTAAGCAGAAATAAAAAGCCAACAAACAAACACTTCAATCCTGTATTTAAGGGGTACTACTATGCTATAGTCTCACTCTCAACAGACCAACGGAAATTTTCTTTTTTCAAAGATTCTGCTTTTAGAGTTTTTAGCTCTGCTAATTTATCACTTTCACAATTTTTTTTTCAGCCTTCTTTTACTCATTAGATGTTTTCTCTCTCTTTCACAGTTATTTTTTAAACAATACAGAATTAAATAATGTTTGGGTGTCACTGGGAATCGAACCCAGGACCGTTTACATAACACACAAGCACCTGCCACTGAGCTACGACAACCAGCTGCTTAGAAAGAATTGTGAAGTGATAAATTAGAAGAATAAAAATTTTCAATGATAAAAATGAATCTTTGAAGAAAAGTAATTTCCGTTGGTCAGTTGAGAGTGAAAGTGTAGCATACCAGTATACCTTTAGCAATATCAATACATAATTAAAGTGTTTTGTTACCGGTTGGACGTCGTAGCTCAGTGGCAGAGTGCTTGTGCATTAAGCAAGCAGTCCTGGGTTTGATTCCCGGTGACAGCCAAACATTTTTAAATTCTGTATTCATTAAAACAAACGAACAAAAAAAAAGCATGTGAAAGAGAGAGAATACTTTTAATGAGTAAACGAAGACTGAGAAGAAATTGTGAAGAAATTTCTTGTTTACCTCAAAGGCTTAGTGAAAATGGAGAGATCAACCAGATCTTTGAATTTTTTTTTTAATCATGAAGAACTGTCAAAAGCATGTTACGGACCAGCCTATCCCTGAGAAGATGAAAGGTGTGGTATACAGTGTCAACTGCATATGTGGAGAAACTGGTAGAACACTTCAGACCGTTTCAAGGAACAGATGAGTGCAGTCATACCTTGCCACTGGTTACTCAGAAGTAATATTTGAATATATATTATTCATTTGATACAGGAGAATATTTATGAGTCTTAGGATTATCTTAGGAACAAGCTGCATCCTTGTCTATTTTAACAACATTCTGTCTTAACCCTTTCGATACCATAATCGCATATATGTGGGCGAGAACAGGTCTGCGTTTTCCGAATTAAAAAAAAAATCTATTTTAGATTAAACTGTCATTTCTATTTTATACATAAAGTAGACATTGTACTTTCTTTTAAAAAAATATTGAACCCGTACAGGCAGGTTAAGTTGTTGTTTTTTTTAATTGTCTGAAAATGGAGATCAAGAAATTTTTTTGACCGATAATTTTCAGGATGCTGAGCACCCAATTTTTTTTGTTGCCTATGGACTTATAACACTCAGAATAGAAAATATGAAGCCTATGGTAGCTATAGCCTTATAACAAAAATAAGCTTCTAAAAGCCTGAAAATTAACCGGAACCAGTCCATCTTACAGGAAGTTTCTAGGCGACTCCGAGGAACATGCCTAATCGATTGCTCTCGATGTCCGTTAGGAAAAACTTTATCCATATTCTTCCAGAATGCTAAGGGACTCTCTTACTTTATTTGCCTGGCCATTTGTAGATTTTTGCAGTTGCTTTGTAGTAGAAATTAAAAAATCAAATTTGAATTCTAAAAGATGCCCGAAGTGTTGAAGAAAGTTGGCATCGAAAGGGTTAAGTAGTCTTTCAAAATCATTTCTGTTGATTACTGTAGCAAGCAATTGAAGGTTAAAACCGGTACTGTTCAGGACTGCCTAGCAATGCCCCAGTAAAATATTCACTGACCTTGAACAAGTGGGCTCATAGCCAACCTGAATGAGGCAAAGCCCACTAGCGGGTGTCTGTTTTCAAACAAAGTTGTAAGTAAAGGGCAGGACCAGTCTTGGCTGTTTCTCACCTATTCCCTAACTGCAACTTAGAGGTTGTAAGTTTCTGCATCTATTCAGGCACACTGAGATCATTGATACCGTCTTGCCTTAAACAAATAAATATAATGAAGTACCAATATAGAGTGTAGACGTGAAATTCACAAGTGATATAGGTGAAAGTAAAGAAGAATGGCTGTCCAGAAATGCCGTAAATTGTCCATCCCATCCCAAGGTCCCATGGGATCATGGGATTACATGGGATTGTCCTTCCCATCCCACAGCCCCATGGGACATTCCATGGAATGTCCACTTTTGGAATGTCCACTTGTCCCTCTACAGATGCATATGTGTCCTACTGTCCATCCCATCCCACGGTCTCATGGGACCATGGGACATTCCACAGGATGTCCACCTGTCCCTCTCACTGACACATGAATATCTTACTGTCCATCCCATCCCACAATCCCATGGGTCTGTGAAATAGATTGTGTGTAACATTTTGTACTGATAGTGAGTGGTTTTTTTAATATTTGAATCATTAGCATATTTGTAACCTTGTCAGCAATTACCCTTTCTTGCGTATTAAACCTAGCGTGACACCTCCTTTGCTCCGCTCAGTCGGCTTTGTTAAAGTGTGTTGTCGCTCCTTCGGCGCTCCACTAATCTAACACTAATCGTGTCACGCACTTCGCACGTGCGCTCTAGCTTTACTCTAAGTGTTCATTGTGACGATATTTTCATGGGATCGTGGAATGGAATGAACCGTAGAAGTATCTGTAAGAGGGACATGTAGACATCCCATGGAATGCCCCACCGTCCCATGGGACCATGGGATGTGATGGGCAATCCCACTGTCCCATGGGACCATGGGATGGGATAGACAGTGGGACACACATGCATCTGTAGAGGGACAGGTGGATATCCCATATCTATGATGTCATAACAATACATAAAAGAAGTTATCAATCGACGAGATTGATGACTTCGAGATTTGAGGAATTTGTCCGTGGGAGAAGGTTGTCAAACTGACTTATTTTTTCAGTTAGGACAGATAACTGAAGCAGTGCTCCTATTCAGCTTTTGAGCAATAGCATGAAAGTGAATTCTGTTACTATTGTTGATTAATGTTGTTGTTGTTGTTTTTTGCTATAAATTCAGCACAATAATATTAGTGAGCAAAGTAGCAGTTTGGCTACTTTCAACAATAGTATGAATAGATATGAAAGAAATTTACTGCATTTGTAGGGGACTCAATGCCTAAAGTCTGATTTACTGTAGATATCAATGAATAACTTTTTTACCATCCTATGTCATTTGAAAGGTTGTCTACTTCTTCTACTGGTTCTGCTTCTAACAATGCCCCTAAGTAAGTGCCACCCCAGCTGTACTTTTTTATAGCTCAAAACGATAGTCCAATGACTTGAATATGACTATTATTACTGTAGGGGGTATTGAACCAAGTCTTTGCACAATTACTAAGAAGCTGGAGACTCTGCGTAAGTCCCAAGTTCCAGCTGGGTACACTACCACCAGAATTGGTCTATGGGTAGTCTGGCACTCTTCTATTAGCAACCTATAGCTATCCTATCACTTCCTAACTAGCCCCGAAAGTATTCAAGGAAATTATAATGAAAGTTAATTATAATTATATATATATGTATATATATGACAAAGTTCAAAGAGGTCAATGCGTGTTCATCCCCAGAGGCTACTTAAAAACATAAACATTGGTGCGGGTGCAAGAAATTAAGGAGAGAAGACTTTGAAACAATGCCAGAAAAATGAAGACGATAAAGAGCTACGGAGATAAAAGAGGACAGATGTTCACAGTTAGGTCTTACAAACATAGCGGAGTTTTTCTACTCTATTAGTGGCAGTAGTAAGTTACCTTGGTTAATGCGCTGTTTGTCCTAGCTATACGCCTTGCGTAACAGATTTGTTCTTTTTTGAAAATCCATTTTCCAATAGTCTAAGAGAATACAATACGATGCTTTATCTACTAGAGCTCTGGCACAATAGAACATTTTCAACGGAGTGTACTTTGGACAGGCGGCTTGAAAAGCAGTATCTTTTAGTTTATTGATCCTTACCCGTTTAGGAAATATGATTACTTACTCCTAGAATATCAATTCCCAATAGTCAAGTCGTGAAGAGAAGACAATGTAAGTCTTGTGTAGTCTGGCTGAGTCAGACACACATAGCGCAAAGTGCATGGAGGGTCTGGGGACATGGCCATACTAAATTTGTTCTGGAGGAATGTGGAAGTGGTGAGTGCCCCACCTCCTTTATACCTGAATTTATACTGCAAATTAGCCATGATTGCTAAACCTAGCATTGGAAAGGGTGGCTGACACGCACAGGAATTTCTATTTGTGGTTGAGGAGGGCTATTCCCGGTAATTTGCTAACGGTAATTGACTGCCGCAATATATGTGCGGCAGAACAAATTTGGTATGGCCATGTCCCCAGACCCATTCCCAGCGTAGCGGTTTGGTAAAGAATCTGGCTATGCCGGACGGACTGTGTGCAAGTGATATGTGTTGCTAAAGAATGGCACAGTAAATTTTTAAAAATCAACTAACAAAGAAGTATGATAACCGCTAGCATTCAAATTTGAATTTCTGTCAGACCAGCTCGCTCGCCATTTGTGCTTTAGCATATCACTAGTAGTTACTTATCTTGGACGCCAACACAGAATTAGTTCAGATAGAATTACTTCTTTTGAGTTTGAGAAATCCGCTCCAATTATTATGAAGGGTCAGGACCTGATAATTAGGATTATTTTTGACTGTGGTTACTATCAGGCTAAATGTAAACTTTATATTAGGACTTACAGTATTACTTAGTATTACTCATTCTCAAAGTTTTTAGGAAAGCTAAATCTAAATATTTTTTAACTTACTACATATTAAGTGTAATATTGCTGATTCAGTTTGTATTATGATTAATGTAGTATTTCTTTTATATACTTAAACTTTTTATTTAGGCAATTATATTAAGTGTAATATTGCTGATTCAGTTTGTATTATGATTAATGTAGTATTTCTTTTATATACTTAAACTTTTTATTTAGGCAATTATATTAGAAATAAAAAAACATCAGCTCAAGTAAAAAAGGCATTTAAGATTTTTGAGGAGAAATTGTGTTCTTGCATGGACCATGTACTATTGACTACACTAGCACAGGCTGCTATGGAAACTGAAGTTATTAGTCGTGAAATAGTATATAACATTAACATCATGTATGACAAGGTGCCCTACCAACGTCAGTGCAAGTATTTAGTCTTTGAAATTTTCAAATCTATTCCTTTACATCAAAATGTACTTCATTGCCTTCAGCGTATTCTAAAGCATCATTTGATGCATGATAAAGTATTTGAAAATATTTACACTCTCCTCCGTGACATTGAAAAGGATGAAGATTCTATTCATCAATCTGATGATGTGTTGCACGAAAACCATTTAAGTTTTTTGTTCGAATATCTTTACCCATACTCGTATAAGTGGCGAAACATTGCTACGCTTTTATTACCACCTACTGTGATTGAAAAAATTAGATCATCGCATAATAGTGATGGTGATTCTTGCTTGCGTAGTGCTTTGCTTAAGTGGTTGCGAAGAGAACAAAAATCAACCCTGCAGAAGTTGAAAAGTGTACTTTCAAGTGAAGCAGTTGGTTTGGGTAGACTTGCGTCTGAATTAGAATCACATTTCAGGCAATATTTGATGAGTTGTCATCATGATGAACCTGATGGTGGAAATGGGGAAGAAAGTGATTCTGTATTAATATTAAGTGGCTTTAGTGACAAAATATCACTACATAATGGTGATATTGCCATTTTATTGGAAGTCAATGCCAAAAATGTGTATTGCCACTCTAATAGTTTTCAGTGGTATAAAGATGGCAAGTGTTATTTTGAAACCCATAACGGCATTCTCTGTATAGTTGTAAGTGACTTTACAGCAGAAGGAACATATTGCTGTACAATGAATGACTCTTCTGAAACTTCCAATTCCATTTCTATATCCATCCAAACCCCTGTGGATATGCATAAAAAGTTTCTTACTGATAGATATACTTCTCAACCAGAAGTAATACCAGATACATGGCCTGAAGTACAGCAAAACACTTATATCAACTTGGCAGCGGTTATAAGTGGCAAAGAAATTGACACTAAATGTAAATTTTCCCGCCAATCAATACAGGGTGATTTTGATGATGTACTTGTTGATAAAAGTAGTACTGACTATAAGTCTACTTTTTTGTCAGTCGATCAAGGCAGTAGAATATTAATAGTGGGTCGTCCAGGTAGTGGGAAGACTACTTTTGTTCACAAGCTAAGCCAGGAGTGGGCTCATGATGCTCTAAAGTGGAAGTCAGTTAGGCTATTATTATTAGTGCATCTTCGTGGTTTTCGAAGCAATCCAACTATAACTTTGAAAAATATAGTTGAAAAGTACTTTAAAAATGAATTAGTAGTGGAAACGATTTGTGATTTTGCTGTCAAACATCAAGGCTTAGGCTTTTGTTTTATTTTGGATGGTTTAGATGAATATCAGCCTAGTGATAACGAATGCTTTATTCATAATTTGATCAGAAAAGATATTTTGCCAAATGCTATTGTTATCGTTTCCTCTCGCCCAGCTGCTGTTGCACCATTCAGAAAAATTGCCTACAAAGAAGTTGAAGTGCTAGGATTCTTTAAAGATGAAATTAAGAAATACATTGAGTCCTATAAATTTTCCAAGTTGTGTAGCAATCGTGGCCTTCTTAAATACTTAGTCCAGCATCCTAAAATACATCAGATGTGCTACTTGCCTATCCAAACAGCCATGATATGTTTTCTATATGAGGAACATGGTGGTCTTCCTAACACTGAAACAAAAATATACAAAGACTTTGCTAAACATGCTATTGTACGTACTTTATTACGTAATAAACGAGAACGTGTATATTTGGATTCTATTGATTTATTACAGAATCCTGAGAAAGACGTATTTCATAAAATTTGTGAGTTGGCCTTTGAAAAAACACATTGCTCACGCCAAATATTGGAGCAAGTTGAGGTGGATCAATTATGTACAAATGTAGAGCTTGGTGATGCTCTGGGTTTGGTGACAGTGGACCATAAAGCAACGCATTGTGGCTTTCAAAATATTTATACTTTTTGTCACCTGACCTTTCAGGAATTCTTAGCTGCATATTACATTTTTCTTCAGGACAAAATTCGACAAAAGGAGATTATTAAAAAACATGGTCTAAAGGATCACATGCAGGTTGTCTTTAAATTCTTTTGTGGTCTTACAAAGTTTACTGATAATTGTGACCTTTTTAAAGAACTTTTAGATTGTTCAAATTTTAAGCCACTGTTTCGTGTTCAGTGTGCTTTTGAAACTCAACAGAGTCATGTGTGTGAGTATGTCTCTGATGAATTCTTTCACTTTCAAGATACTTTTTTGACATCTAGTGACTTCACTGCACTTGGATATGTTATCTCCCATGGTCAAAAAACCAAAGTTAAAAGTCTTTCATTCAGTTGCTCTCCTAACCGTGAATATATAGATGCACTCATAAAGTCTATAAATTCCCCAAATACTTCAATTAAAGTGTTAGAATTTAGGGGTTGTTGCAGTGGATATCTTCAAGATCTAATTAAGTTAGTTCAAGTTTTAACTTCTCTTGAAGTTCTGAGTATAGCTGACACAGAGCAAGAACCTGAAGATATAGCAAATATTAATTTTTTGTCACAGCATAAAAGCCTTGGAGTACTAAAGTTTTGCAGTGAACCAGGGAATCAGCATAGTCCACTTCCAGCCAACCAATTAATGAAGCTATGCAATCTGTTTTTTTCTAATTGTACCAATTTTAAAAATATGTGTTTTACAGCTTCAAATAGAAAATTTTTGTATTCAAGCATTAAAGAAAAAGTTCCTTTTTTCTTTCACTCAATTAGCTCTGAAACTAAAGCTTCATATGCTAACTGTAGGTTCAGTAACCCGGAGTTTCTTGCTTTGTCTATTGATTTCATTTTTGGATCAACTTGCGTAGAGCTTAGTATGATTAATTGTAACATCAATGATGAAATGGTGTCCTTGTTAATACATGCATTAAAGAGGAGAAATGCTTTAGAAATTTTAAAACTTACAGCAAATAGCATTGGAGATGAAGGAGCAATAGCTATTGCCGAGATTTTGCCCAATTCAGCAATTAAACATATAGATTTGAGTCTTAATCAGATTAGTGACACAGGTGCTTCAGCTTTGCTTGTTTCTTCAGAAAAGAAAGACATCTCTATGTCTTTAGTTGGTAACAACATTTCTTTCCAAACTGCTCAACATGAGAGTGACTCTATGAAAGTATTAGATATTTCTGGTAGCTTGGGTGATATTGGAATAGCCAGTGTAAAATCTTATTTCAATGATGAAAGCACTTTGAAAGCTCTCCAGTTGAAATCTTGTGGAAATACCTTTGCTGGTCTTGAGTCTATAATTTCAGTTATGAAAAAGTGTTCATATTTGTTGTCAGTTACACTTGTAGACTGTAATATAGATAAGGAAAGCATAAAGGTGCTAGCATCTTATATGGCAAATTATAATGGGCTTCAAAAAATTGATCTTAGTAAAAATAAAGTATGTTCTATAGGAGCACAAATGCTATTTGGAGCTCTTCAGTCTTCTGTAAAACTGGAAGTTTTAAATTTAAATCAAAACAAAATTGAACTAAATGGTGCATTGTCACTTTCGAAAAGCCTTGCTGACTGTAACAAAATTACATGTCTTCAACTAAATGATAATTGTATTACTGATGCTGGACTTCTAGCTCTTTGTGGAATCATTTGCAACAATTGTTCACTTAAAGTCTTAGAGCTGGGAGGAAACTCGATTTCTAACTCTGGCATAAAAGTTCTTGTGAATAGTCTTAAACACTGTGTTAGTTTGACGGAGATTGATCTCTCTAGAAATATGATTGGAACAGAAGGACTGTCTGCTTTGGCACACTCACTAGAATTGTGTACAGATTTAAATTGCATAAGTCTTGGCCACAACAATTTCGGTGATGAGATTGGAGATTTTGCAAAGTGTTTGCAAAACTTAAAGAAACTGAATACATTAAATTTGGGAGGTAACTACATTGGTATTGAAGACAGCATTGAAACGATGGTTAAATCTTTGAAGTATTGTGAAGACCTAACAGATATAGATTTAAGCGATAATAAGATCAATGATACTGGTGCTGTTGTCCTTTCTAAGTATATGACTCAATGCAAAAATTTGACTTGTTTTAATCTGAGTAATAACAGAGTGAGTACTGCTGGCTTATCTGTGCTTACTTATTTATTTAGACACTTTACTCAGTTAGCAAGTCTTAATTTAAGTCATAACACCTTTGACTTTCTTGATGGTGAAGCTGATTTTCTTGCTGTTTGTTTAAAGGATTGCAATAGCTTACAATCATTAAACTTGAGCTACAATTTAATTGGTGATAAAGGCTTAGAATCATTAGTTGTCTACTTTAAGCAGTGCAAAGCACTCCACAACCTTTCTTTACAAAACTGTGGCTTAACATCATTTAATGTTCTAGGCCATTGTTTCAAGAATTGTGAAATGAAATATCTAAATTTAGGTCATAATGATATGAGTAGAAGTCATGATCCTTTTCTATTCTTAGAAAATTGCACTAAATTACAGACACTTACTTTGTGTGCCAACAAAATAACTGCAAATGAAGTGGTGGCACTTGCTAGTTCTATTAGAAGATGTAGTGCATTGAGGTCTCTAGATTTAGAGGGCAATAACCTAAATGAAGGAATATCTATCATTTTATGTTCCTTGATAGCATGCCCTAGTCTTTCATGTCTCAATCTTGGAAGCAATTTATGCACAGGGAAACTATCTGGTGACATATTGTCTTATGTGAAAAGTTGCGGTAATCTTCACACTATTAATGTCAGTGGAACAATTTTTACATGCATGCATCTAATTGAGTTGTTGAAATGTTGTGAAGGTCTTCGAGTTCTGTGTGCAGCTCAAACCAATATCAGTGATGATGATGTGGTAAATCTTGCACAATATTGTGGTAATCTTCAAGTTCTTGATCTTGGAAATAATAAAATAGCAGATAACGGAGCTCAGGTGCTAGCATCATGCCTTAAGAAAAATATAAACTTACTGAGACTAAAATTGCAATACAATAACATAAGTGATATTGGAGCTAAAGGTTTGGCAGAATCATTTAAGTCAACTTCAAGCTTACTATTGTTGGACTTGGGATACAACAACATTAATAGTGAAGGTATTGAAAATCTTGCTCAATCCTTAGTATCTTGTCGCCAATTAAGCTCTTTAGACTTGAGTTTAAGTTCTATGTCAATCAAAGGTGCTGAATTGCTTGCAGATTCACTGAAACAATTGAAGAGTTTGAGTGAACTTCATTTAGCTAATATTTCAGTTGATAATCATGGTGCAATGGCTCTGGCTTTCTGTTTTATGGATATATATAATCTGCAGAATCTTCATTTTAGTTTGCTGCCTATAATATCAGATGGTTTAGCTATGACAATAGCATATGGATTACAAGACTCATGTAAACTGCATAAAATTAGCTTTGAGAGAGATAATGTTCAGTCTAGGATGAGAATTTTTGATACTCGTGATTTTCTCCCAAATCCAGGAGCTAGTGCAATACCATTTTATGAACAACAACATTTAAGAAGAATGGAACAATCAAGTTCTTATTTATTACCAGATGGATTCATACCTGCCAATTCCCAATATGTTTACCACAATAATGGAGATTATATTAGTGAAAAAAGTGCTGAAGTTTTAGCTCGTTCATTAAAAAGTTGTAAAAACCTCAGAATAGTAAAATGTCAGGAACTGCTTTGGATGAAATTAAAGAAATATGGAGTAGATTGTGAGAGAAACGTCGTTAAATAATAATTTAATTTTTATAATTATATTGTTTTATTACTATATTTTTTTTAATTTAAAGTGTAGTTTTGTCAAAATGCTGCTAGAATTCTTGTTTAATATTTTAATGATTTAAATATTTCAAGCCAATGTGGTGAATACCTCACCACATACTGCACACTATCAAAGTATATTTAACTTGTTACTTATTATTTCCTTAATTTATTTGTTCCACTTACTTAATTTGTAATTCCATTATTTCCCTTCTAACCTTACCCTTCCTTTCCTTACCATATGAGGTACCCAACCTCAATTCATTGAAATTTTTATGTCACATGCTCAACACATCTAACTGGTTTAGTATATATGGCCAGCTCACTTTAGTATTTCTCAGTTGTCTGTATTGAGTGCTATTAAGTTATATTAATGAATTGAATTTACAATTTTTATGTTCATTAAAAAAAATAATGCAGGAAAATTCTTACATACATTCTCCAAATCTACAACAAATTCACAAAACTGTAGGACAATTTATTTTAAAATTCCCAGAAAAATAAAAATTACACCAGCAAAATGTAGGAAGGATTCTTCATATAATATTTACAATATGCGTGTCTGGGACCACCCAGACATAGAAGATTAAAAAAGAAGAACTTTGCCATTCTTTAACATTTCTCTATGTTTACATACCACAATTGTCATGCTCCGACTTAATGATATTCATATTTGCCCGTAACCACAGTCATCTAGCTCTAAGTCATACCTATATATTGTACCATGTCTGAGTGATAAAGGGTTGCTTACCTCTGAAAACTCTAGCGAGTACCACTGTTAGAGAGTGCGCACTTTTGCTACTGCCCAAGACTGCAAGCTCACGCCAGCGGTTGCGGGTAGATATAGTTGCGCCAGATCAAGTGAGCACCTGGTCCTTCACTAAACGGTGACTCCTCCCACGTACGTACGCCAGAGACTAACACTGTCTCACACTCATACAACCCATTCAATACACAGGGGAGTCCCGTTCATGGTCCTTCGAGCCCGTCACGGACTAGCACCAGTTGTTGAACTTCACTCGTTCGTTCGCTATTCAATTGTTGCTACTATCAGTCGAGTTCAGTACCAGTTGCTATTAGTTAGCTTCTTGCCTATCTCGATTGTTTTCCTATTTTCGACTTCAACTTCACTTCAAACTTCACTTCGTGGGAGCCACAACCAGCACCATGGAGGAAAACGTCACTCATTCACGTCTCGAACTTCTACGCCGTCAGAGAGCTCATCGTCGAGGAGCTATCACTCGGTTGTCCAAGAAATTGACCACTTTTATGGGAGAACCACTTGGAGCAGTCTCCGACCTTTTTATCAACAACCTGGAGATTAACCTACGTTCTGACATCGGCAAACACGAATCACTTCAAGATGACATCGACTCACTTCTCGACCAAGAGGCCATCGAGGCCAATGAAGCCGAGAGATCACGACACGATGAAATCCACGCAAGTCTCATCATGGACCTGGATACTCTCAAACACTCCCACGATATCTTCACGGAATGCCTCTGCTTACGACCACGTATACTCGAACTACTAGACCTCGGTAAGGAATTATCATCTACTCATACGTCTGAATTCAAGGATCTCGCCAACTCACGGGATGCCATCAGGAAGAAAGTCCTACGTCTACCTGACAACACTCAACTCAAGGAACTCATCCTCGACATCGATGACCTACTCATGAAATTACGCAGAGCTCTAGCAGCAGCTACTACTCCTACGTCACCTACCCCTACGACCACTTCTTCAGGACAATCCGTCATGCCCATGATGGCTCCATTGACTCTGGATATTCCCAAGTACACGGGCGATCCACTTCAATGGGAGTCCTTCGCGCTTCGTCTACAATCACTGCTCACTCACAGAGCTGATGGATTCTCCGATATGGACAAGTACGCCATCGTAAGCCAAG
>WLWI01000632.1_pt1 | contig 31678 bp, 13 predicted proteins | sample 6701501 | NCBI WGS metagenome assembly WLWI01 (sample SAMN12718690, study PRJNA515312) | sponge metagenome | isolation source: marine sponge | host: Mycale hentscheli | place: New Zealand: South Island, Marlborough, Capsize Point | collected 2014-11-01 | reverse complement strand
AAAAATAATAAATCAAGCAAACACAAACAAACAATAAATAGAGTGAATTGCAACAGTTTTCTAGCAGCACAAGTGAATAGGTCAGAAAGGAACTATGTTTTAGGATACATGATGAGTATGACTATACTTGAGTAAACACCAAAATCTACGACAGTCACTGAAGTTTCTTTGATGATACCTAAATAAAATCCATCATCAGTGCTAGTCGCTGATGTTTGTGTGATCAAAGGCTGTAGCTAGTATTGATGCCAGTCTGGCTTCTTTAGGTTCAATCTCTTTCTGGCAATTTGTCACTTACTTGTAGTTCTATCCAGAGGTTACACTTTCACTAGCACTGACCTCAGTCCTATAATATAAGAACTTTGTAGCTCTAACGTGTCTCATTAGGTGATACTGTTACTGGAAAGAAACCAATATGGAGATCCTTAGTCCTTTGGTCACATAGAGTACTAGTAATTATATTGCGGCTAGTATTTGCTGGGAAGTATTCTTGTGCTGTGAGGCTGTTTCCTCTACTCCAAACTGCCCACACATATCGGCTTGAAACCTTCCGTGTTATTTTATTGTAAGGATTTATCCTTTTTTAGGAGCAAATACAAATCCCTTCATTTCCTTTGCACTCGTCAACATTTGAATTTTACATAAACATTAACACAGCTTGGGGAGAAATAATGAACTAACAAATTTGTATACGTTACATTACGATTGGAGGTTGTTACGGAATTTACACAACCGAGGGCCAAAATCCCATACCAATCAAACAGAGTGGTACAACAACTAACTTGCACCATAGCTCTAGACCATGGGAAACACATAAAAACTAATTTTTGATTCACTTATTCACCTCTTATGAGGTGGGTGTGAAATATATTCACGAATTGAGCAATCCGATTGGACGGTTTGAACGTACTGTGGTAAGAATAGTTGTTTGTCTCACTCAATTGTCACCAGTGGTCATCACAGACATTCTGGCGGTTGGAATGTGGGTAGATACTTTGCAGTTGCAGTGCTGTCTGCTACCATCAGCCTGTCCACAAGAGCAGTTGACAACAAACCAGTCTTGTTGGCTACAACTATGACAGATTCTTAATTGCATCACTGACTACATTAACTGCAGCATTTCTTTTATGGGATTTTATAATTTCACACTGTTACCATGGTCTTTGCCATGCTTGTGCCCATCAGTTATGTAGTCTCATTGAAAGCTCAGCAAAAAGACTGTTTATTAATGTTTACATATTCCATGCCAACAAGCTGTCACATGAGCCAGGTTTAGTTTCTGTCAAGTGAGTATGTATCCTTTAGGACTATATTGGGGCAGTGAATGGTACCAATAGTTTCAAACTTAATATTCCTTGAAAGTGACTTTCATGTTTGAAGAAACCTAATTTGGTTGTTGAATTTAAATGAGGTAATTTCTAGAATACAGTTCTATTCTCCGTTGTATAAATATTATATTTTAGACTTTACCACTCAACATACTTGTTCGTAAAGTCCTGTTGACATTAAGTTAACATATGCGAGTTTTTTTTTTGTTGTTGTTGTTTTTTTTTTGTTCAGCAGGAGGAAGAAAATTTACCAGTAACATAATACATTATAATATAATATTATATTGTATGTTATTATTACATACACATTATATATGCACATTTATTCGGTTGTTATTATCACATGATATAGCACCTTGCTACAATATCAATCTGCATTGGAATCCAATGAATATCATGCTTCTAATTTTAGTACTTTGGAAGAAAGGGCCTTTTGTGACCGGCTGCTTTACTGAGTTATGCTATTCCCTATCAGCTTACTTAGCTAACTAGCTGGAACATTCTGCTACATTCTTTAAGCATTGTTTTAGTACTAGTTGTGCTTTCCAATCCGGACAGAGTGGCTCTAGAGCTAACCCATTCTTCACTCCCACACTGTCATGGCAACGCTGTGTTATTGATCATTATTCTCACTGAAGAGTCATTTTCATTGAATTATCAAAATATTTTATTGTTTTACATTATTAGGTTATTAAAATACGGTTTTATTATTACTGTAACAAGTATTAATACAATTTCAATTATTAGTAGGGCTCTTGGAAGTGGTGTATTTGGGGCTATAATAAGCCAGACTATTTGTATTTATTGGTTTGTTGCATTCATTAAGCACCTCTTGAGAATATGGGTTTTGCCTAGACAGCATCCCGTTTCTCTAGTTGTTTTGTTTTGTTTTATTTTATGGTGTGTTGAAAACTCTTTATAGTTGAGTTGCTTTTGTTAACTTCACACGACAGCGTGCTTACCTTTGAGTTGACCATTTGATTTTTCAGCTTGCGTATCAAATTGCATGTGGTGTGCAAACTTGTAGTAGGTGTTATGAAAACTTGAGGGTTGCTCTTTCAAGTGGTTTAGTGGACAGCTTGGTCTCAGTTGGGATATGGGCAATTTTGAAAAAAAAAGTGATGACTTTTAACTGCTTTGATTGTAAACTGTGGTTTTGTAATTAATGAGTCTCTTCTTATATATCCTTTGTCTTGTCAAAAGATGAGCAGGCTTGGCTAAAATTGCTTTTTGGTTTGTTTGTTTGTTGTAGAAAAGGCTAGGCAGATAACATCCGCTTGTATTAACCGGAGGGTGTGACTGAGCTCTTTGTTCTGGACTTGCGGCAGGAAGTGGGTGTAGTTGCGCGTTGCTATTGTTTTGCTGCTTGGAAGTGTCCGAAGGTTTCAGTTGTGTATTGCATTACCTGATCTAAAGGCAATCTCTTATCCCATCTCTTGGCTCCTTCAGACAAACACCTACTTATGTCGACTGTTATGTAAAAGTGTTCTCACAGTCCGAGGACATGAGCTCTGAATTAGGACGAGATAGGTAACATTATCCACCATGATTACATAAATACTAGCATATCCCAAGGCATATCACTTTCTCGTACGTGGTGGTACTATCAAATTATGATTTGAGCGTAGGAGTTCTGTTAAAACAATAAGGGTAAACAAAAATTGATTAAGTCATTTTATAATGTGTTCTTTACTTAGCTTCTCCCTATCTTTTTTTTCTTTTTCTTCCAGATATTAATAGTGATGGAGACATTGGCTGAAAGAGGTATCAGAACGGAAAGATAGAACACAATTTGATCTTCCATACCTTGTACATTTTCAGAGAAGTGTATTTGAACTTGTATGTTGGTGGATATTGACGCCATCAGAACAGGACGCACCCACTTGAGCAGTCTGTGACCAACATTGGCATACTGAAAAGATTGACTACAGAATCTGGACCTCCTTCACAGAATTCTTGTTCTCCATCCTCAAACTCTGCCATCCTAATATGGTCAAACGGCATGTTGGCGTCATTTAGGAATGTGTTAGATGTATCTCCATGCCAACTGACTGCTATCCTCTCTCCACAGTGCTTTTCTGCTAAATTCATGATTATATTTAATTGAAAAAAACAACAAAACAATCAGTGTGCCACCACTTTTGTTCATGTTTAGCTGACTGACCTGTAATTCAACACACTTAATACTTTTTTTTATATGTTCAGTCAACAGCTGACTAATAACATTGCATGACACAGGATGTAATGCTTATTTATGTAAATATACCCACTTTCTACTCATGTGGGTAGGCTTTCATCCAGTGATAATCTGAAATACCTAAAATAGAATCTGATGGTTGTACTGAGCAGGGGAGTGCTGACCACTCTCCAGAATGGTCTCAATAAATCTATTAGGCCTTATTTTGGCTGGCCACTTTCCCTCCCACAGTACCTGTATTGCAACCATTTGCCAATAAAGCGCCTCCTTATGGTACATATTTGTTCAAGCACAAGACCACAATTGGATTATACTGAGAGGAGTGAAATTTGTGCCACCCTTGATGGTGGAAACTATTCCATAGCCTTTTTATGCACGAATATATTATATTATTTTATTTGCAAATGAGTCAAAAAAGCAAAAAAAATTAATTACTCACCAAAACATTAGTATTCACCAGTATAATCTGAATTTTAATTATGTAGTACTGTAACTACTTTTCTACTCTGGCAACACTAACTGAGCCTCTGATGGCATGTGGTTTACAATCTATTATATGCTGTCCTGCACGCGACATATTATTTGAGCGGTCCACAGTGTTCATGCTGTTGGGATTCAAATTAAATAACCATGTTACTTGATTGCTTTTAATAAACCATGTGGTTACCAGTAATGTGCATTTATGTTAGCGTGTGCTCTAATAATGGGTCAATAATGTAAGTAATAAAGAGAAGACCGCAGATATTCAGTAGGCCTCCACCTTGCTTGCTTCCTCCATTAATCTTCCTCCTTTTCCACAGAGCTTGTTTACTGCAGTGTTAGTTTGCGAGTCACTTAGTCCATGCAAGGTTCACAATCGATTGACGCACAAGGGGTCACGGATGCACACGATATGCTATTTTTGCAATGGAGGACCCCATGACTGTGCGTGCGATGTGTCCTCCTCCACTGCCATAATGAGATTCATGATGCTTTATCCATATTCATGGATCCACTCCCTGCAGAATTGGCACCAGGAGTAAACCTTTACTGCAGACTGGGCTGACCATGTACTTCAACTGTACAACATGTGCCAGCAGTGGAGCCAGGTTCCACCTACACATCATTATTCATTGGACCCTGCATCTATATGTGGATGCATCATTGCCGTTGGTGCCAGCCTGTCTACGGCAAGTTTTGATTTTAAATTCTGATGCACTTCCCACACACCAATTACAGAATAACTTGAGCATTTGGTAACCTTTATCCTCCCACTAGTGTTGATATTGCACATTATTGCCAGGAGTTTTGACAGAGATTTTTTTAGTTAAATTTTTTATTCAATGCATAATACCAGCATTACAAAAGAATTGATAAAAAAAATAATAAGTTGTCATTGGTTGGTCGGTTGTGAGGATGAGTTTTTGATATACCTGTACAAATGATTGATTAATGAAAAAAAAGTTTTAACTTCCGTTGAAAGTGATAATGAGAATGTTCATCATAATTTGTACTGAATAGTTGCCTGCCGCAGTACGTGATCTGACCGAAGTACTTGTCTTTTCGTTTCATTCAGAGAGGTTTTTTTCCCCTGAAAACTTCTTTAGAATGCCTGCACTGGGTAATGGTGTACTGAAGTCGGGAAGATTAAGTCAACACTAAGTCCACATTGTGAGACATTCTGTCTGTAGATGCTGGACTCGCAGAGGCTGTCAGAAAGAGGGATACTTGAGGAGGAGAACCAGGTCTCATTGATGTACTTGTATACTTCTTTGACTGGACATCTGTCTCGTGGGTTCATGGCCAGCAGTTTGTTGAAGAGCTTCAGGAGTTGGGGAGTGAATGCTTGCCACATACGGGGAGGCTTTACGGTCACTCCATTCTGCCATTGCACAAACTCAAAGTAGTTTGGGTCGCTGAGAGTTGCTTGTTCCCAGGGGAAGTTGCCAGTGAGCATGCAGAAGAGTAGGACTCCTACTGACCATACGTCACATGATGGCTCAGCATAAAATCCAACTTCATCAGATGCATTGCAGATCTCAGGTGGAGTGTATGGAATGCTTCCACAGACTTTGGGGACATGAGTGCCAGTTCTTAGGGTCATGCCAAAGTCAATAAGCTGCACGAAGGAGCCTTCTTTGTCTCCAAGAACAATATTTTCTGGCTTGATATCCCTGTGTACCAGTTTCTTGCTGTGCATGTATTCCACAGCCTTGGAGATCTGGTATAGGTATTTTCTAGCCTTGCTTTCGCTCAAACCCACCTCAGGCTCGATTGCGTCGAAAAGGTCTCCTCCAGGAGCGTAGTCCTGCACCATAACATACGAGGTCTTGGTCTCGTAGGCAGTGTCGTGCGTGTTGATGATATTGGGGTGCTTCGACAAGTGCTTGCTGTACTTCAGCTCCCGCTTGAAATCAGCTCGCCTGGTGCCTGCCTTGCTGATAGCCTTGATTGCAACGGGATTCCCAGTGGCTTTGTCTTCTGCAATCCAGGCAGTTCCGTATGTGCCTTGACCAGCCTGCCTCAGGAAGGTGAAACGTTCATCAAGACTTGCTTGATAGTTAGTTTGCTCAGCGGCCATTGCAAAAAGAGACTAGGAAATTCGCGTTGTTCAGAGTCAACGGTGAAATTGGGCTTCTGAGGTCGGTTAGGCTAAAGTTAGGCTTTTATAGTTTCCTGGCCGGAAAAGATTCTTTCTTATACCGGACATGCATTTATACACTGGATTACTGGAATGAAATTCCAACCGTATGGAATCTAGATTTCTAATTTTTCGATCTGCTCTCTTTTCTATGAAACTCTAAGGAATTGGAATAGATAAACAGTGATTCAAAGTGCGCATGCGTTTAAAGTCGCTCCTCTCTTCCCAGAAGTGTAGTGTTTTTGCATTTTGACAAATCAAACCTTGCAAGTATCATAATAATATAAATGTGTGTAATTAACTTTTTTTTTTGTTCTCTTTAAATACTAATATATCTGTTACTCAGTATCTATTTAAATTTGAACACTGTAACTTAAACTATCTAGCTATGTACCATTACTGTGTACCAACACTTTTTACATTAAACATTATTTACCATTGTTTGGTTAGTAGCACCATGAGCTAACAAAGCTCTTCATAATCTTAAAATAGTTTTGTGCGGCAACGCTTTTCTAATTTCAAGAATTGATTGTTGTCTTTTTCTTTTAAATCTTATTTCATACAATGGTTAACAATATATAACATTAATAGATGATTTTAAAAAGATGGAATGATTATTGAAATAGTTCATTGAGTTTATTGTAGCACCTCTCGCTCTTTTGGTATTGATTTGAAGCAGCTCTTTTTCATGCTCCAAGTATTTTACTTCAGAGTCTTCAAGTTGGTTGATCTCTGTCCAGCAGAGTTCAAATGGTTGGGTCTTGAGTTGTTAGCTCATGTTTTTATTCTTTACATCCCTGAGAGGTGAATTTCATGAAGCTGGCTGAATTGTGAGTGAGTTGAGGCTGAGAGTGTGCACGAGTCATAGATGTTTGGTGTAGCAAAGCAAGACTGAAGAAGCCAAGGTTCTCCGAGGAATTTCTCGATCTCGGTGATCTCGTATCTTTCTCTTGGATCCATGGCAAGGAGCCCATTGAAGAGCTTGAGGAGCTGAGGAGAGAATTTTCTCCACATTGGAGGAGGCTTTGAAATAACTCCACTCTGCCACTGGACAAACTCGTAGTAGTTAGGGTCACTGAGGGTTGCTTGCTCCCAAGGAAAGCTACCAGTTAGCATGCAGAACAAGAGAACTCCCACAGACCAGACATCACAGGATGGATCAGCATAGAAGCCAACTTCATCAGATGATGAGCAGATTTCAGGTGGAGTGTAGGGGATGCTGCCGCAAACCTTTGGAACATGGGTTCCAGTTCTGAGGGTCATACCAAAATCAATCAGCTGAGCATATGATCCTTCTTTGTCACCAAGCACAATGTTCTCAGGCTTGATATCTCTGTGGACAAGCTTCTTGCTGTGCATATATTCCACAGCTTTGGCTATCTGGTGGATGTACAGCTTTGCTTTGGATTCTTTCATTCCTTCTTCAGGCTTGATAGCATCAAATAGATCTCCACCAGTGGCGAACTCCTGAACCATTACATATGAGCTCTTGGTTTCGTAGGCATTTTCGTACGTGGTGATAATGTTGGGATGGTTGCTGAGATATCTGCCGTATTTGAGCTCTCTTTTGAAGTCTGCTCTCTTGGTGTTAGCTTTGCTGATAGCCTTCACCGCAACGAGTTTTCCTAGGACCTTGTCCTCAGCAATCCAGGTGGTACCATAGGTCCCTTGGCCTGCTTGCTTGATGAAGCTGTAGCGCTCATCAAGGTTTGAGCTGTTGTAAGAACCAGAAGACATGATTTCAAGTTTTGAGCAATTTGTTTTCGCCGAGTATTTCTTATTCGAGATTAGGATTTCTTGACTGTTGCCGTAGCTGAAGCGCTTTTTATACCACCCTGGTGGCTCTGTTTCATTATTCATAGCTTCCTGTCTCTCCCCGCGTCGTCTTGTCCGCCGCCGCCACCGCCGCCGCCGCCGCATGTCTCTCGCGAAAGTTTTTTTTTGTGGGGGAAGTGCACGGTGGGCTCTGGCGTAGTTCTGGGTGAATATTACTCCCACTAAGGCAAACTTCACTAAGGCAAACTTCACTAAGGCAAACTTCACTTTAGTGCCTTGCATTATTTTGTAGTAGCTAAGGAATATAGCACATAAACATCTACACATTAACAATAAGTATTATAGGGTAGCTATGAACAGAACTTTGATTGCACATTTAGCTATACAAATAACTCAGAATGTGTTATAAGTAAATTTTGTGGTATCACTATGAGAAATATAATGTAATAGTGCAAAAATTCACATTATGAACAAGCCTTTGTGATATGCACAAATTTGATATGCAACATAAAAAATGTGTACTCAGATGAATAATAATTATCACACAAAGTTGACCTTTACACATTTCACCATTCACTAATTATAAGCCAAGTGGCCTGGAATTTCATTCCAGGAGCATCAACAAGCGGCCCATCAGATTTGTTATTGATACAGTGAAAACCATAAAAGAGTCAGCAATTAAAAACCTTTTGGTATGGTATGGGTAGGTGTGCAATGACCATCTTTGAATTCGTTCTAACCAGTCTCTCACAAACAAGTTCTTAATCTAGTTTAAAGAATGTCTTGGAATGAACACGTACAAGCCTGTCAACAAGCACTTTCTATTAAGCAGCAAAACTAGCTATTTTGTGTTTCTTCTCCCTACTTAGAGCCTGATACATGTTTACGCATTCCTGTTGTTATTGCTTCGTCTATGTATTTTCAAGGCATACTGATCTTGCTCAGGTGGGGTACTCTTTAAAATTTGAAGTGGGACTCATGGCAGCATTCCTGTGTCTTTCAACGGTTCACAGAGTGCACCAGATATAGCGACTTCACCTCCCAAATGGGATTTAAGCTGAAAATCATAACTTCACGCTATCTATTATCAAGTTACTGGTACAAAACCACGGAATTTCTAACAATAGGCTTGTTAAAGCTGCTTACAATACTGTTTACTGCCACAGCGCTTGTTGTGACTTTTCAATACAGAACAAACAGTGATATAGCGTTCAGGAGGGTCAGAATATGGTAATATAAGTAAGATCAGCGAAAACTCCACAGCATGAATTCAATAAAACCCAATATGAATATGTTGTTTGAATCGATCGTGAATATACGCTGTTTCTATGATTGAGCCAAACAAAATACTAACACCATTTCTGACCTCAACCACAACATGAATATATATAATATATATAATATATATATATAGCATCATAGGGTAAAGTGGACTCTCTATGATTACACTCAGAGACACGTTTCTACCACTTGAACGTAGACTAAGCGGCCATTAGGTAATCCCATGATTATTATTAGATGGCCCTCTAGTAGCTATACATGGTATTGGTAAAGTCAGTGTGCCAGGTACAAGGACAGTTCAGTGGTCCTAATATTCAGATCCGGTTCGTCTAGACAATTCTGGTCAAGAAGCGAACATTATTCATTCACATAGGCAGTTCTGTCCTGGCATGCTAGATTGGTACGTAAGGTGTATGATTACAATTGTAGGGTTAATTTTTACACTTTTCTCACGTTGAAATAGCAGATGTGTGCACAATGTGTGGGTGATCTTACCTCTTGGATTATTTTTAACCTCCTGTGAACGTCACTTGACTCAGTGAGCAAGTGACAAACAATGAATGTAATAAAATACTTATTTTCTTCTTTATGATTTATTTTTTACACCTGTGTGTGTCCGACCCGTTTGTAGCTAGTTCTAGTGAGATCTGCTTGCAGTTCCACTAATGCTTAGTCATAGAAAGGTCATATGAGACATCTGGCTCAGAAAACAAGCGACCTCTATGATGTCATTCAAGACTTAAACCAGAGAGCTCACCCCCACACTGGTGTGTGAGCTGGGAGTTTAAGTTACTGCGCTGAATGCAAACCTCAACTTGTGAGGCCTGATTCATCTGACTGAGCATGAAGCCATAGTCAGGTGTTTGAGAGGAGGTTTTTGCTTAAAACCAATTAGCTGCACATGTCACAGGGTAGAATCTTGTCTCTCATTCAAAAAAAGTTGCAACTTATAAGATTTTGGTGAAAATATTTATGCTTTCTCAACGTTGCGATTCACCAACTCATTCATCTCATACTCATTTCAATAAAGACATTTCCCCATACTCTAAGTTTAATCTAATCTGGCATTTGTTTACTATAAGTATATTTTCTTTGGGATTGCAAAGAATACCCTACTTAAGAATGAGCTCAATTATAGACCGCTCTAACGCTATTGCATTAACAACCAAGGGAAAGTTTTTTGTTGATTTTTTAGAATGAGCCTGTGATAAATCTAGAAAACTGTTACTCTGTCCCAATAGCTGCCTGCCTTCATAAATGTACATGCAGTGTAGACAATGAAAACATTCCCTATGAGCTGCTTGCCATTACTAACGATTGTTTGTCCTAGCACGTACCCAAATGGCTAATCCATACAACCCATGAAAATGGCTTCTTTTTCCAGACTATTCAAATTAGTACACAATACCGTGAAACATCACAGATACCTTTCACTACCACATGCATGCATGCTGACCATTTATTAGCTGTGTACACAATCTTGACCTCTGCAGTCATCCATTCTGTTGTTCACCTTTGCCACTAGTAAGGTAGTCATGTAATCATATCGTCGCCTATGTAGCCTCCCCACCCATAATGGTGTTATGAGAACTCCCTGATACCACCATGCACCAACCTTAAGTAGTCTGTTTGCTTGCTTCGTACTTCCTTTTCATTCAGTTTGTCACGGATCCGCAAATTTCAATTTACACATTCTGTTTATAATTGGCTAGTCACTAACACACTCTGTTACATCAAATACAAAATGAAGTCATGCTAGCTTTAACCTCTTGGGGTCAAAATGAAGCAAGTGGATCTCACAAGCATAGAGGTAGAGCCTACGTGTTATGCATTTCCAGAATTCTTGAACAATACCCTTGGTATAATCCTTACATTGAACTAGGATTAAAAATATGTGCCCTTTTCTGAAGGCACCACTTCGCCATTGAAAACTGCAAGCTTCCTGCTATGCAACCCTGAACTTTGTTCATTTCAATGATGTACCCATCACGCATCTTATCCTAGCTTGCCTCTCCAGTTCTTGAACAGTCTCGTGCAGAGAAACATTAGACTACTAAAAAGGGCCTGAATGGAATCAATAACAGAACCAGAGCCCAACTGTTGGTCTGTATACTATCACACCAAAGGAATGCAAAGAAAAAAAACAACCACTCTTTTGCTAGAATTGGGGTCAAGACCTCTAGAAGAGTTATGGTAATGGTTTGGTTTATCTTAGTGTGTGGCTTACCCACTAGAGCTTTTTCTCCATGTGGGTCTTAAATTCTTGGTTAGGCCACCATGCCATGTATTATGTGGTGTTACGAAGCTTATTTATTCTTCAAGTGTGGGCTAAATGCATGTGGCTGGCACTTGATTAGTTTATTTACTTCGTTTTTCTGCCTCCCAAGCGGCCAGCTTGCTGCTAAAAATAGAAAGAGAATGGAATGTTTTTTGGTGCTTCTTGATTTCTTCATTTACTTTATTTAAAAAAAAGAAAATTTGCTATATATAAAGTCACTGAAGTATGTCCAGAGAGACAACTTTTTATTTCTTATTTTAAAAGCCAGTATGTTTCCTCATCTTATGATTTAAACTTAACTGACCAAGATAATTTGTTTTAACAATAAAGTTTGTACAACACATTAATCTGGTTATTTAACAGTGTTATAATCACTGATACATACCAGGTTCAGGTCAGACTAAAAGGTTCTTCAAACTGGTTTCATCAAGCTCCAGTTCAAACTTTGTGTACTTCTGTTATGCATGGGATTTCTGACACTTCACTGCTGAAGTGCAAAGTTTATGGGCACAAATCATAGAACTTCAACTAGCCACAAGGTTGAGTAGTTTTAAATTTAATTAGTTGATGCAATTAAACATCATTGATCCATATAATACAGATTATAGAGTCTGTGCACAATTTTTTAAATTTATTTTTTTTCGTTTCCATGTTACCAGTTTTTGAGTTTCATACAATCTGCCAATACTACTCATGTGGACATCCTCACAGTCTAGAAATTAGATCAATTATAAGTGTCACAAAGTACAGTTGTAAAAACACAACACAGCAACTCCTATTGTTTGTTCTGTTTTATTGGCGCCATATTTGTTTCCTGGTGGCCATAAATTCAATAGTGTCTTGCTCAATACCCTGACGCACACACACACACACACACACATAATTCAATGCCTTGGACTCAGACAAGTCAATTGAGTGGGCACAGTGTGAAGTTGGCTGTCACTTGTAACTATGTTTAGAAGATTCTGTTGACAGGGAGATGTAAGAGTCAATTAAATTCTATAGTAGTAGTAGTGCTACTGCCTAATCTGCCATAATATTGTCTGCTGTCTCACCGATAATTCATTTTGAAGTGACTTTGGCCCTGTTGCTTATACAAAGTGAAAATGGGCTACTCATTGGCTGCAATAATTCATAAAGTAGATAATGATTCTAAACAAGTACATCCTGTTCGTGTAGTTTTACTTGAAATTCATTTTTTTAAACTAAAAGTTGATCCAATAGCATACATCTTAATGTACATAAGCAATGGGATGCACTCCTTCATGTTTTTTAAGCAATGAGGTGCTGTTGGAGGCTTCTTTTAGCAGAGCATGCAATTAAGACGAAACTATCCATTTGCTGTTTGTCAGTGCTGCTGTATTTTTGTCCCGTGTGTACATTATGGATTGCTTTGACGAATAATTCTGCAGCGATTGACACCGTAACCCAATCTGATTGTTGTACACTTTATGAGTAGTATCTTATGGAGTGCACTGCATGCCCACTCACAAGGAATAGTGGAGCAATTATTGCACAATAAACCATTAAAACTAAATCTTTTAATTAATCAGGCATCAATCTAATGACATTGAGTATACTGGAATTATTAAGATATGTATAATTTCTACTACATTTGTATCAAGTCTCAAAAGAGTTTGAATTTGAATACTTGAAAAGCAGCTGTATTATTGTTTACTTAACTGGAGAGACATCAATTGCTATGAATGCTTGTGCAGTTCACGTGCATGTGTCTACATAAAATAGGATGGTGCTTGTGTTTACTGATACATCTGTGTTCCAGAAAGTAAACTGCCACACTTTGGTAGCTGGGAATACGCCGAGTTCTCGGTATTGCTATCACAGTCCCAAACAATAACATTAGCAAGTTGACAGAAAGAGCTGCCTCACGTACACACTGTGTACTTGGAGCAACCAGGCACTTCATCCGTTTTGGGGAGACACATTTCAACAATGCAGGGGGGAATATATCATTAGTTCGACATGATTATATACAATAGCTCAATTTCAATATTCTTTCCAGGAAGGTAGAGAAACATGAAGTTAGTTCCACAAGATACACCATTTGTAATGCTTCCATACCAACAGTTAACACATTTTATTATATTGCGGAAACGTTGCTAGAGTTACACATGATTTTTCTGCTGCCATGCAAATCAGGTTTCCAAATACTGTAACGCCAATGTTTCTCGACACTGGTAAAACATAAACAAGACACAAGGCAATGAAGCTCGCAAGGTTTGATTCTCACTAGTTGTATAGAGACAAATGATATCCTGTTATATTTTCCTGGGTGGACATTCATTCCTGGTAAGTGAAGCTAGGAAGACCTTACTGACACAGAAGCACCATCTTGTACACACACAAAAAAAAACTAAATAAACTTTGACGGGGAAAAGCTGTTTTTGTACACAAATACACTGTACTTCATCGTGTTTGTATGTGTATGTTTATTTGTTTAAGGTATGCAGACTTTCCATTTGAATTTTTTAGAGGGATACACAATGTATTCTCCACTAAGCTACTGGCTACATGAAAAAAAATACTTCACTGCGTTCAATGTGTCCATTTTTTGTACCTTTTTAGGATTTTTTAAATATAAATATAACATGTACTGTGTGTGCACTTACAGTTGCTCACGTTGTAAATCACCACATCTTCACTCTGGCATCTTCCTTAGCAATGCTTATTGACTGTTTAAACACATTAAATTGCTACAACAGCTATACGTAATTACATTAGTACACTTTTGAAAAGTGAGCAAAAGTACCAAATTCAAATACATTCCATATATTCACTCTAAAAGTTTGTATAACTAACTTCCTAAAATGCACCATTTAGTTGTCATTGGTACTTGGAACAGGAAACTGCATTGCTTGTGTTGTTCCTGGGATCTATTGACTGCCTGCATCATTGCCAGGAATGCCTTTGTCTTCAGACCCCATTACACTTGACACAGAGCAGCATGAGCGAATGGCATGCAATCTGTTCCTTGACGTCTCCCCCTATGAATTAGGAGAATCATTGACATAATGTGTATTGCAGTAGTACTTCATGATGCTCAGATCTCCTTGAAAGTCCTCTGTTAATTGATGATATGATTTTTATCAAATGACCCAACAAAAATCTAATGAAATAGGAAAATGCTGAAACTGTAATGTGTAACCCCATATCACCTACCACCGCGTAGCCATAGAGACAACTAAACCTAGGAGGTTAATTAATAGCAGCAGCTTTGTGCTCATGTGCTATGCTTTACATCATTTGGGTAATATTTTTAAGTCACTTCACTAAATTAGTGAAATAATCAGTCCAAAGACTGATCAAGCCACATCATCAAACACTGTTGCACAGCACTTGCAGCTTTAGCCTGGTCATGCTCACAGTCGTACACAGAAATATCGTGATGGCCCCCAAATACTGTGCTCCACCAATGAGTGTGATTTCACATTAATCTAGTTGGCTAACATGTGTGGCTTCTCATGCTAATTAATAGACATTTCAGTGACACCCTGAAGCCTTGTATCACTGATCACTACCGCTTGATGTTCTGACCTTATTATGGAGGTGTTACAGACCAACGGTGATGTAAATGCCTTAAGCTTCTGTATCCAAGTTACCAAGTGTGTAGGAGACAAGAACGTTGTATGGTTTAGCATATGGCTCACAGACAACACAAAGAGAAGTTAAACATGAAACAAATTGGAGATTAATTATAAGAGGAAATGGTCCTGTCATCTTGTAAGTGTGATCACCACGGTCAACAGAAGACTGACTTGCATTGGAACAGGATAGAAGAAATCCCTTCAAACATACGAGGCATTGAAACTAGGGTCTCCTGGACACTAATAGCTCTGCTGATATTGTGATGCTGATATTTTGGCAGAGAGACTTTTTGCTTTCATTTATTTTCATATTCAGTTAGATTGTATTGCAGTTGTTGATGGGATATTAAAATTGAAAGCAAGGAGGTTATCCTGTCAGTTTGACCACCATAGTAGCTCTTGTGATATACGGTTAGGACTATTTGTATCTTATAGTACTTGTCCATGATGCACATTACAATTTAGACCATGTCAACAAATGCATTGAAGTTATTGAGATTTTAGTTCATTAGTTTTGCTATGTATGTTGCTATTAAAAATATACACATTATACAAAGATAGTCAAGGATTCGAGGTAATGCTAGCCTAAAAGACATAACCAAGGGTATAGCTGTCACAGGAAACATAGTGAACTCATTACCGCTCTGTTTCCAAGAGCGAAACTGAAACCCTTGTTTGAATAAAAATGTTGCATTCATTACAATAGACTTTTCCGGGTTTCTTGGAAATAGGAAACCAGCTGATGGCTTGCGCTATTGTTGATGGTATCTGAATATATGACGTGTGTATGTATGTATGTATGTATGTATGTATGTAGATGTAATCATGCCAAGCGGATATTCCAGGAAAGCCTGTGAAGCTTAAGAGGCTTACTACTATACTTAGATGATAGTCTTTAGCTTGGCTTCTCTAGTGTGACATAACTTCACTAAGTGTCACTTTCCTTTCGGTAGTTTCATGTTTTTAGTGCTATTAAGGAGCAAGAGGAACTTTACAAAGCAGTCTTTGCGTTTTTTACTAATTAAATGCAAGCATATGAAACCCTTAAACAATTCAAGAAAGATGTCATCGTTTTCTCATGGAGGAGTGGTAAATCTTTCTGGCCTCTGTGTATGTGTAGATTGTAATTCTAATGAGAGGTGGAGATCAGCTCAGAATTAAAGCTCCACCACAATATAAAGATCAAATTGCTTTTTGAGCAATGTGATCAAAATGAGCAATGAAAACAAGTTTGCATGCTATACATACTGAAAAACACATAAAACTGCAATATTTCTATGGGTTAATATGGCTGGTGCTACTATGAATATAGTACGGCATTTGAAATGTTGTCATCGAATGGATGGTTGGGTTGAATAAGATGCCACTAGGAATCTTCATCAGTAAAAATGTTATAATAACTTACATTAAAGGTCAAAGTTGGATATCATCTCCACTTCATCAATGCTATTGGATGCAAAAGTTTTTTTTATTTTTTTATTATGTCAGCTGCTGATAGTATTGACAGCTTCAACAGAAACATGCCCAGTACATTGAAAGCAAAACATTAGTGTATTGAACTTAGCAGGGGAGTTTTGAAGGCAGTGTGATTACATCCTTACTGTTGGCAGAACCTTATATTTTTACCTGTATCAAATAAACACAAGAGCATAACAGTATGCATGCATGTATGCACATGTTGTAGCTTCAGTGAGGCGAGGGGAATGTCTGCTGGTCTTGTGCCTTGTTATGACACTTTCAGTATACAATGATCCAAGGAACTGCAGTGAGGGTCAGGATACTCGCCTTCAACTCCGACGTTTATCACTCGTATCTTTTTACAAACTCATGCATGATTTAGATATTCATGGCAGATATTCTGGTGAGGGGGAGGTTGAAATTACACTCTCCTCTGCCATTTTAGTCCAGCCAGTCGGCTTGCAATAGTGAAAGTGGTGTGGCATCTTCTTTGTCCAGACACTGTGGGGATTGTGTCCAGACTAGCAAGTCTATTGAATATTTCCCCCTTGTCTGCTGGTTTATTTGCAAAGGAAGTTACTAAGTGAACAGTATTGGATCTAATGCTATGGTAGTATAATAATGCAAGAAACAATCAAACAATCAAATCATCAAGTAAAGTAATAGAAGGTTGTACCAACATGTAACAGATTGCTATTTTAAGATAATCATTGGAATGATGATAAAGTTAAAAAATGTAATAATAGTAACAACAACGATAATAATAGTAACAACAACGATAATAATAATTTATTATTATTATTATTATTATTGTTGTTGTTTGTTGTTGTTGTTGTTATTGTTGTTGTTGTTATCATTATATATGGCTCAATTGTTCTAGTCTTGGCTCTATAGCATAGCTATTCCTATTGTAATAATTATACAGTGATGTTGAAAAACCATTAATACCACAATCAGCATTTTTTCCCTGTATTTGTTACAATGTGTCGACAGAGTATAATGCTTGCCAGTGTAGGGATACACCCGATTGCTTGCTACCAGGGAAAAGTGCTTGGTTACCATGTAGAATATCCTTTGGTATCCATGCTGAGAACCATAAAATGACCAACTATCATCAATAGCCATTCCTTGAAAGGGTGACAGCCAGAGTGAACTATTCAATTGTGAAGGGCGACACATTCTTATTTGCTTGTGTGTTTTGAGGCCACCTAGTTAATAACGAGAAACAACACACAATGCACACTTAGCTCATCTATTTAATATTTAATTCTTTGAAACATGTGGATTGATTGAGTGGAAGGAAGTGAAGTGGTTATAGCTAGAGCCTGTATGCATGGCAACTTGAGTACAGTGGCTCCGGCTCCATTGCCACACATTCCTGTCTGTATTTTGAGGCAACCAGCTATGAGTAGATCTCTTCTATGTAAAATTGAACTCGTTGAGAATGTGCAGGAAATTTCAGAATTAAAGTGCACGAAATAGTAGATGAGTTTAATCCATTTAAGTGGGTACAGTTATAGTATCTGGAGGATTGTAGAGCTTTGTATGCGATATTATACCTTAGAATTCTTAGAATGGTGGCTTTTGTGAGGTACTGCATACCGTTTTTGTTGCTCGTGGCAACATGCTGTCAAGCACACTCCCTGCATTCCTTCCTTCCTGTGTATAGAGTGATGGTGCAGTGCCACAGCTAGGTTCACCGCTCCATGGAAACAGTGACAGGAATCATCTCATTACTGATTATCATCTCAGAGCAGGCTATCAGATTACTGAGGCAGCTTTGATCAGGAGAGGTGGCAGCTTTGATCAGGAGAGGTGGCTGCTTAAATTTGAACAGCGACGCACGGACTACCTCCATGTTTGATAACGTGTGTTGCACTAACATAGCCAATTTTCTTTCTCATGAAGTCACCCATTAACATGTCTGCCGAAGTCTATCACAATCACAACTAAAAGTTAAAAGTCATGCAACTCTATATGTATATGGTGTTCACCTTCTCTACCATCTAACCATTCCATCCTCAGCATTATAAAAAAAATCTGCTCTCAGATTAATTATGGTTCACTCTTACAGAAGCTATCTCACAGAGGAAAAGCCTATGCACATAATGTACAGCCTTTCTTTCATGTAAAATGCTCATAGCTACATATATCTCACATTCACACATGTCATCAGTCTTCTGAAAAGTTGAATGATAACCACTAACCACACTGAAATGTTAGATAGGAAGCCACAAGATTGAACCTTACCAGACCACTCCCCATACTACAGCATTATTTGGATGGAAGTGCTGAAATTACAGCTGTTTTCAAAATTTAAAATAGTAAACTTTACCAAAAGAGTCATGCATTGAATGGAAGTGAGGACTGTTGAGGTGAGCCATTCAAACACACCAAGGGAAGTTGGACATTTTACTTATGTGTGAAATACAGTTGTTGGAAGGAAACCATGGTAGTCACACCTGGCCTTGTGCTCTAGTATTGGCCCAATATGTTTACCAACATAGGAGCTACATCAAGGGGAGACAGGTTCTTGAGGTATGAAGTAAAAATAAATTCTTAAACAGTTCTGTGAATTGAAGGCTAGATAAATCATTTTGTGCCAATACAATGAATGTAGTTCAGTTCAAAGAAAAGTGCACATGTCAATTATAAGCTCTTTAAAGGGTGGGTCATGCGTAGATAGCGTCGATGAAACTGAAGTGAGCGTGACCATCAAGAATGCTCACCTGCAATGTGCTGTTTGACATATTTCTGACAAGCATATTTATCATATGTATTATTGTAATGTTTACACAAAATGAGTCTTTGAAGTGAAGCATAAAAATAAGTTTTTGAGTGAAGCATGTATCATATGTATTTAATACTGTATTTTAGCATTTCTTTTTCTTTTTTATATCTACGGCCATTGCCTGTCATATCTTCCTCCCCCAGCACTAGCGACTTAATATTTGAGGTAGCGTTCCACACAGGTTTGCTATTACACTTCTAACTTCTTGCAAATATTCAAAGTACAGCTACTGATTATAAAATAAATATAAATTTCATCAAGAAATTATGCTACAGATTTAATTCTGAATATGATCCCACAGTGTGAATCCAATTTCTACCAGCTATATACAGTGATTGGTCACGGCAATCTATCTGTGACTTTGCCTACCAGGCAATGGCATTGAAATTCCTGAGCAACTCTATTTAGCAATGGAAAGAAAAGTGTGATAGCAGAATCAGAGTGGGATGATTTCTTTGATGAACATATGATACATTCATAACTGCAGAAATATATTATCTTTGGCTATAATAGTATATTAACATATGATAGCACAGAAAACTGAGGTATTCGAATTAATAGCACTTGTGCAGCGAGAAATTTTACTTGGCTTTTTCCATGCTGCTATATTTGTATATGCTCCATTCTTTCTCAGGTTGACTAATTTCTTACGTGTTATGTCTAAGTTCTAAGCATGTTTTGTATCATTTCCTCTCTCATCGTACGTGCACAGTAGTGTGATATCCTTTACCGTGATGGTGTCGTTCAGTTAGCAAGAAGAATGATCTGTTCCAGTCTGTTTAGAGTTCTGGGAGTTGATCAGTTGTTGGTCTTCTCTTTGCAGACACAAAAGTCTTCTTGGTGGGAAAAACAAGCTGCGTACAGCGTACATATAATCAGTCTGGCTGTCGCCGCCGACTGTTTATTGTTTAAAGTATATCATAACAGCATGTGTTTGAGAACAAGATTATACAAGTGTTTCTCCTTACCTGTTAACCAACCTTTGACCAGGAGTGTGCTGGTAAAATATGTATCTCTTTACAGGAAGCCATAGCAGTGGAGGCGGCATAACTGGCAGGTTTGTTTCATCAAGCAATTAGGTGGCCATTTATCCAGTTATATTCCTGCAGCTTGAAGTCATTGCTTTGTATAATGTGTGTTCCAAGACATTGTATCAGCTTAACTGTATGTAACTCAATAATTCTATCAAAGTGGATTTCCTATCAGGGAAGCTACTAATTTCACTTTTTTAAGTATGTGGCATTTTTAAGCTGTTTTAAGAATTAGTTACCCAGGTGATTTGGATTCCAATTGTTCTGAATATGATTCAGGGCGGGCTGATATTTTAGGGTCACCTTGACGAGGTGTGTTGATTACACGTTGTTTCTGGCGCAGTGTTGGCGTTTACTTTGTGTTCACGAAGCATAAAGATCACTCTTAAAAGGAGTTGGTGACAGTGGTTTGTAGTGAAGAAATGTTAGACTTGCAATCTTCTGACAGATTTTTTCTGTTTGTGTTTAACACAATGGATTATTCATTTTCCTTTACATAGTTTTCTTTGTCAAGTACTCATCATATATTGCATACAAGCCAGTTGTTGTTTAGAATATCTGTTGCCTAGTTACTCATACATCAGTCAATGGTTGGAAAATGTAATCATCAACTCACTTTATTATAAACAAAATTAGTACTTTTTAAATAGTTAGACTATAAAATTAACTGTAAATATTATTAGTGAGTGGGGTAATAGAGTGAGATATGCTCTCATAGTGGTAAATTTATACTATATTGGCTTGAGATCTAAAGGAATATTGTGCATGCTTGTATAGTGGCAGTGTAAAGCACTGGCCACCACACAGTGTACAAGATCCCAGCTAGTATTACTTTAATTATTGCCAACTGCAAGTGGTAGTATTGAATTTCATGTTTGGGCAACCCAGTAGAGTTAGTATTGAATCATAGTCGGAGGCGGTTGCTGTCTGTGTGGTGTATAGCACTGTCTCCAATACATGGGGGGTCCGACTCAAGGACGACCTTAATTAGGGATAATTTGCCGGCAGTAGCTATTGGTGACTAGAGCCAGTATGATCATTGGCAGCTGTAAAGTGATTAACCTCTGTCTCCATAGACACATTAAGTCCATCCAGCGATTATCTGAACATTAATTAAAGCCTTAATCAGTATACATGTAGTACACTGTGTGTGTGTGTGTGAGTAGGTGTGTGCTATGTTACACATTAGGATATTCAGAGTAGTTATATGGTCTCATTTGATGTTTTATGCTTCATAGTTATTTCTTACCATTTGTCGTATCAATTGTAGCATTAGCATTGACCTTAAGCAACAAGTCGGTACTAATATAGTAGCATATACATGTGTGGCATATTGCCACCATATCTTTAGCTAGTCGCGTTTGTATGCGTATCAATAGTGAAGATCAAGAGATAATGCATTTTTGTACCACTAATGAGATTTTTTTTTTCTATTGTAGCTTGGTTCAGGGACGTCTGTACCAGGAATAGTGGCCGCCAAGTGTGGAGCTCAGGTAATCCTGAGCGACAAAGAAGGTTTCCCGAATCTCCAAGATAACTTACGAAGAACATGTGAGATGAATGGAGTCAGCGTGGACGTAGAAGATGAGCAGCCTGGTGTGTCCAAGATCATGGAGATCACTTGGGGGCTCTTTTCTCCTGAGTTTCTAAAGTTAGCGCCACAGGATATCGTGTTAGCTTCAGACTGCTTCTACGATGTGAAAGGTAGTGAGCATGTGCATCCATATGCCTGGGTGAACAAGGTCTTAGAGAGCTAACTCTGAGCAGAAGTACGTAGCCAGAATCAGGGGTAGTGGGTTGATGTGAAGTTACATATACATGTAGTGGGTGTGGCAGAAGTTAAAGGACTACAATTTTATCTCATGTAGTTTAGACTTTAAAAATGTCGAGGACATCATACTTAACATTAGTACAAATTGTTGTCAGGGAATAATGATGCTGCCATGCCCACACAGGACATGCTGAATGACATAACCTAAATGATTAGAATATTATCTTCATTGCTACAGAATAATTTCAAATGATTTTGTTTTGGTTGCGTAGGCCAAATGGGTGTTTCTGTCCTACTTAATGTGCCTATAATCGCCTTCCAGCTATAATTAGCATTAGGAAAACTTGCAATACTGTGCCAACTTTTCTGCTGTTATTGTATGGGAAGAAAAGAGTCTGTGCATTTCACTCTACCATCCATTACAAACCATCAGATTATAGTTCCTAATAGTTTTAGTTTTTAGGCTTATTGAAACAAAATGTCAGGAACTTGATTTGGATATAAGGTTCCAGAAGTAGTACAAAGTACCTGCCATGGATTTGAATTTATTATTTTTTTAAGTGGTAGCACGTGTGGCATTTTAATTGCAATAGGTAATTGTATCAAGCATCTTCTCACTTCTTGAGTGCTGGTCGTTACAAGAATAGTTGAATCATATCAAATTGCTCTTTTTAATTCAGATTTTGAAGATATTGTGGCCACCATGTCTTTTATGCTGCGGAGGAATCCACGGGGCTGTGTGTGGGTCACCTATCAAGAACGCAGGTATGTGAGGTGGCAAAGTCTATTTTTGGTATTGATACCACTTTAGGTCTGTCATGGCTTTTTTTTAATATTTGTATGTACACATATTGAACTAAGTTTTGTTTATTTTATGTTGTGGCAACTGCAAGTTTGGTATCAAATGTTGTTCTAGCTGGTGAGTTTGTCCAATCAGATAGAGTGTTTATAAAACTACTCCCCTTGTAAGGGTTGGTTTATTCTTGGTCCAATGGTAAGTGGAGATCGGTGAGAGTAGTTTGTGAATGGCTGTTGATAGAAAGTGTTTAATGGTGACCACTGGACCGCAGAGAGTAAGTGCATACACACTCACCTGCATTTGGACTCACATGATACACTACTTGAGGGAATGCCCGTGGGTGTACCTGCCTATTTCACTTTTTATTTTTGAAAACAAACAAATAAACGAAAGAGAAGAAAATATCACCTTTTTTATTCCATAATGTGGGAAATAGCACTACTTCAATTAGCGTAATAAAAAATTACTGCTGCACACATGCACAATCAAGAGTTATGTTACGCCAAAGCACCGGTCAATCATATTGCTACACTGTATTATCCGAACTTTGTGTGCCGACATGATTGTAGAGAGAGTATTTAGTGATGTCACATGATCCACTTAGTCTGCATAATATTCCCTCATAGTCTGCGATGTGACAGTGATGATGGTTGACTGGCGCTGTAGTATGGTGTTTGGGAGTCAGAGATATCCCAGCTCACTAATGTGCAGGATGCTGGTGTTGTTGCGTGAGGCACTTCAAAACATTTTTGTTTGACAAGGTGTTTTGTAGTTTCAATTGCTCTTATTATTAAAATGCAGTGTAACATGTTTTGAATGGCACCGTTGTTTCCACAATTGCTGCACTACGAGAATGAATGAAATATTCCTGTTTGATGAGATGTTTTGTAGTTTCCATTAGCGCGATCTGAAATGGGGTATGTGTGTATGCGTGTGGGAATGTACTGTACAATCTATGCTCTCATTCTGCAGATACACACATACATATAACTCTCATGAGAGGAGAAAGAAATCCAATAGCAGAAATCCAAGTAATACAATAAATATTTTTTTTATCTGTCTTTGTTGGCCACACGTCCAGTAGCAAATAGAGTTGTTGCCACCCGACATAGCCAGCCCATCTCTCTTCTTTCTTTCCCTGGTTGGAATATCAAATGCGCATTCTTGCAACCATAGAGGTGTCATTTTAATTGGTAGTGGAGTGTTGATGGCATGATGCTGGTGGTCTATTGCATTGCTCATGGACTGCCTTCACACGCTGAGCCTTTACTCCAGATGCTTGTGGGCCAGTGATCTTGTAAAGAAACTAGATTATCTTATGGAGCCTGGCTCACCTCTGGCTTGACTTCTCCTGTAGTTACTCTTCCTGCCTGGCCCACCTTTCCTTCAGTCCATCCTCATCGTCCTAACTTCTGGTAAAGTCTGGCTCACCTCTCCTGGAATTAATTTGATTGGACTTGGCCATTTTTCCAAGAACTGTACTCAATTTCCTTATGCATAATTCCTACTTTTCTAATCATGTCTGTTTTTCCCCTTGTGTCTGGGCTCTGTTCAGCACATTGTACAAAAACATCACTTTATGGCGGATTTCAGAGTTAGGAACTTGTGCTGTTAGTAATAAGGAAGATGTCTATAACAGGCATGGTGTCTATCTAAAGGGATTGGTTATTGCTGCGCAAGTCTTCCTGTGCCGCCCACTCATCCTGGGTAATTTTCGCCCACGTATTCCCAGTGCTTTACCCCACGCATTCGTACTTCCTCTTTTCTCCCCACTCTCCACCAAGATGTCTCCCAGTGAAGCATGATGTTAGGGCTGGCAGAGAGTGAGGGTCACTGTGATGACTTCCAGTCTAAACTACCTCCAGGAGATCCACAGGATGAAAGTTAGTTTCGCTCAGTTGCACTAGGCTGGTCAGCTAGCACATACAACGCGGACGGTCATGCACATGCACCCCAGTGCAAGATGGAGGTCAAATTTCATTGCCCAAAGTCTGACAGTCTGCCAGTTAGAGGTGACTGGTTTAGAAACTAACGTAATGTAATGTCTCTTGTGCTAGTTATTACAGCTCAGCATAAAATCCATTGCAATAAAACTAATTGGTACATAGTACAGAATTTATCATCTTAGTGGCGCTGCTCTCTGTTTCTATTCCCAAGTTGATGCAGTTACAGCTGTTTCTGGAAATAATTCAATTTCCTCTGCTTCATATACAATAACATGGTGTCATCCTCTGCAGATGGTCATTGACATATAGGGCGGACATCTTTGTCAATTGATCCCCAATGTTCAGTGACCAATTTGTGACCATATAAAATAAGGTACAAATAGTAACTTGTTCACTTGATGTTCACATTGACACACAGCTACTGACTGATAGTGTATGGCGTATATTATTAGACCAGTGGTAAATGGATGGGTTCACGTATAAATTCAAAATAATTCACATTAGTTAGATTATTTTTTAGTAGCTCTTAAAATTTTAATATTTTCCAGCATATCCAACTTCATTATTTTGTAATGAAATTAAAGTGCACTACTGTTCTTCTCTCTTTTGGCGTGTATATAATTAAGTTTGACACGTTCCTAACCCCCACACCAATTCCTCCTTCCGTAGGCTGTGTGTGGATTGAGAATTGGATGAATGTGTTGTTTATGTGATCATATCCTTAGTCCGTGGCATGGCAAAGATTAGTACAAATTACCAGCGGCCACAACTGCTGGCAGCTTCTTTTGAGTCTGGTGAACACTGTTGTAAGGTCTACGATCAACCGTCACATCATTGCCGATGTTGTCGTGGAGTGCCCACTGGGTCTCATGCCATAGTTATGTTCTGTCCACCCACGCATCTTCCAGCAGCTAGAGGCTCGGTTGTACCACACCACTGACTCTGTTTGCATAGAATTGCTCCTGGCCAGACAAACTCTGATATGCCCACTCCGATATGCTCACTCCGATATGCTCACTCTGATATGCTCACTCTGATTAAAGATTGCTCATGCCGTACTTCCAGGGGTTTTCTTAGTTAGATTCATTGCTTGGTAATGTATTTCATCTGGTTGAACTTCCCGTATAGTTTGTCTCAGTTAGTGATGATAGGAGGCCTAGATTTCCTAAAATAGATGTCACAGGTAAGAGGTAGGTGGGATGCCTGGCTGTGTGCATTCAGCCATATTGTCTCCAACTGTTGTCTCGCTAAGGCTGTGAGTGGCAATTGCTATGTAAAGTGTCAGTGTTATTTAAGAGTGAAAAGTAATCGGAGAGGCATCCATTATGGGCAGACACTTGAAGTGCCATGGGCTCCAAGTACTCGTTAATTTGTCCTCTAGTCTTGAGATGAGTGACTCCATATCAGACTTGAGCTATTCCAGGAAGACTGTCTTCACTTCACATTTATATTATATATGTACATACACATCACACATACACACATCACACATACACACATACACACATCACACATACACACATACACACATACACACATCACACATACACACATCACACATACACACATCACACATACACACATCACACATCACACATACACACATCACACATCACACATCACACATACATTATTTGTGTGACATGTGTTGTGCTGCATGGGAAAGTAAATCTTTATTTATTCAGTGAGTGGGCGGGGGGGGGGGGGAGGGGAGCAAAGCTGACTCTCAGATGAGTTCAATTGATATGTGTGGTATTCTTCAACTGGGTGGAGCTTTGGGTGGAGCTTTGGGTTGAATAACTGCTATAGCACAACTGCTCCTAACATACAGTTCAAATAGTAGAAATATATTTCTACTATTGGAATTGTATGTTAGGAGCAGTTGTGCTATATGTAAGAGATCTTCTGGAGCATTATACTCACATTGTCAAAGTATAGAGTTGGTGTGGTATTATTAGTCTTCCTGTCAAGATACAAATATTGGGGAATGGCAGAATAGGAACTGGCGACTTCTTGAACTGTACATGTAGTCACTAGTGTAGTAATGTAGAACAAACACTTACTAGTGTATTGCTATTATAATGAGGCATTGGAAAACACGAATGTGTACATGTATTATTCATAGAAAACATCAATTTCTACCTACTGCCACAACACACACACACATGCTGGAATTAATCAGAGGGCAATGGGAAGGTTTGAGTCAACACAAACATCACTGCAGTGGAACAAACTCAGTGTTCTTGAAGCGTATCTTCAAGAAGTCGTAAACAAAGCTCTGTTCTGTTAATTCTAGGTTTGCAAACACAATCAGCTCAGCTGGAATCCACCCTTCCGTGAAAGTCAGTGTTTCATTATTCCTGGTATTGTTGTCAAAACCAAGGCACTGATTCTACGATGCTAATGAATTGGGGAGTACATTCTGGGAAGCGTACGATACGAGTTTGCCGAAGCTCTCAGACTGAAAGTGAAGCAGTACTATCGATACACACAAAGCCTTTCTTTGGAAATTCTGGGATATTGGAGTGATCATGATTTCTATTATCTATCATAAGTCTTGAATCGGTAGAAAGAAACACTGTACATTCATATTCTACTACGGTAGCTATTGTTTTGTGATGGGCTCTACGATAATGCCCGTGTTGTGTGGTAGATCAGGTGCGTCTAAACGGTAAAACATGGTGGACTGCAGGCTGAATTGCTGAACATTATAAGTTAAAAATATATAAAAATACTGCCACAGGTAAATGTTTAATTTATTGAGCAAGTTCATCGAGGCACGACTCCTCTAAAATCAATATGAAGTGTTTGTGTGTTTGTTGCATGTCATGTGGGCACACACTTCTATAAACAAGTGTATTTTAGTGCTGTCAGTGTCCAGATTCTGCATGCTAGTTGATCGTGTCCACTACATTCCTAGCTAGTGATATGTTATCCACAATAATAAGTTATAAAATCCCTTTTTTATTACTATATTACATAACAACATCCACACACGAGCGTGCACACGAGAGAGTGTGTGTGTTTGTGTGCAAATACGAAAAAGACACACACTCAAAGAAGATATGATGTCTCACATACACTCTGAATATTTTTTCATCTTTACTAATCCATACACTGATGCAGCTCTAATGTAATGGCGTGTGTGGTGAGCATGCTACAGTATTTGTGTGTGTATTGTAGACAAAGGAGCTACCTTATACGTAGCTCATCTTCCTATATTAGGATTACTATTGTAGGTATTGAGAACTATCAGATGTACACGGGAACGAGGAGATGCATGTTGAATCTCTTTCGAAGCCATCATCTACACAGCTGACAACAACTTGACATGCTCAGGCTATTCACAGTGCATACACTCAGAATGTTGTTCTTGGCTTATGGCACGTGCAGAGTATGTCGATACATTTCGTAGAACAATAGGAAAAATGATTGATTTGTGTTTGGGATGTACCACTAGTTGTTCAGAGGGTAAATTACAAATACCTCGTGAAGTATATTATATCATGTATCTTTTACTTGGTTTGTTTGTTTGTTTGTTTTTCATGTATGTGCCCAATTTCTATTGTATGAACTTTAAATTTGTGGCCTGGTAAAGGGTTTGGTGAGACGATAGGTGCGAGGAAGGCGGATTATTTTTGCCTAAGTAATGGACCAGTGTTTGATGTGTGTGTGACCACTATTTAGTGTGTGTGTGTGTGTGTTCAGTTCAGACCGGAGTCTGGGGCCTCTATTGGAGTGGTGGGGACTAAGCTGTCGTGTTATTCCCACTCACTTCATGCAGGTGGAGGACAGAGTGAGTGTGTGTGGCTTGAATGACCTTCTAACTGACAGTGTTCACACCATACACATGTGGGAGATCACTGCCAAGGACTCGCAACACATGTGATGGATTGCCCCAACACATGTGACCTAAAGCCACATCCAATCCCTCACAACAGTTACCATTGACATCTACCTATCACAATCCAAAGCTCTTTCCAGATACATTTGTTAAACACATCTTTGTCAGTTGACTAAAACATTTTAATATTCTCAAGACAATTATGTAGATTGGACCAATACCACTAATAACAGTGATTAGGTCATGTGACAGAAAGAGAGGGGGAGGGGATAAATACAACAAGCAGCTTCCTTACCAGTTAATCTCTTGCATTATAATGTTCCGTGCGGATATACAGTGCTGTGGGTCAGTGCTGTGTTGTGTTGTTTTTACACATGTCATTGAATAAGGGACTTTGTGTTGTTGTAGCTGGGGAAAAATGGAACAGGATGACTGTAGTTATGGAAGGCAAGATACAAGCATGGGAAGTTAAAACAAGGAACTGGAGAACTTATTGCATGAATGAAAAAATGTACGTATATAATTATGGAATTTTTACACACACACACACACACACACACACACCTTTAAAAGGCAGCCCATTCTAAATTACACAGTGCGGTCCAGGCACATTCCTCAGTTACTTTCTTTGATAGTATAGTAGCACGCTACATTGTACTCATTGGTATGAACCCAGCCACACACCTTACACATGCTGGACATAAATGAGCAGATGCCACTGGAGTGTCCAGACAGATGTTCCAGAGACCAACATTCCTAAAACAGAATTACAGCTACTACTTGGATAGTACGATACGATACACAGCACAAACACTCCTCAACACTCATGGCAGCAGGTACAGCACAAACACTCCTCAACACTCATGGCAGCAGGTACAGCACAAACACTCCTCAACACTCATGGCAGCAGGTACAGCACAAACACTCCTCAACACTCATGGCAGCAGGCTTATGCAACTTTTACATAGACAGGGTTTGATACAGAAGGGGGGGGAACACTGGGATTCCCCTCCCCCCCCCCCCAAGCAGAGGTTTTCCCTCTCCCAAACGGAGTTGTTTTTCCCCACAACTAAAGTCCTATTGTCCTTCTTTGGTTCATTAATACATTAATTAAATAATAGTAACTGATGTTCATCAATGGACTGGTAAATAGTTCCAAAGTTACAATAAAAGACGTCTGTTTTGCTGTCTAAAATAGCCAAAATTTCTTCAAAGTTAACCTTAGTCAGTTTGGGACCCTCAATAGCTACCCTCATGAGTTGTGCTAGAGAAACATCTGAAAGACGACTACGCAGCCTGTTCTTTACTAATTTCATCTGGCTGAATGATTGCTCAACGGTAGCAGTACTCACAGGAATAGCAAGTAGTATGTTCATAAGACTGAACATTTAATACAGTAAATAAAATAGCACGGCTGGAGTTGAAATAGTACAGTTACCAAAGTGAAATTGTACAGATAAGTGCGCACACGTGGAGTAGTTAGCCTTGGAAACGCCAGTATTTTTGCTGAAAAGTTTGTTTTGAAGTAATGGTGGTCTAATGTTAGGATGTAGATGTACTATTAGCGAGTGATAGCATGAGTAAACCGTGGTATTAGGGATGAATAGCACGCGTTAAAAGGAATAAATAGCACTCGCCTTAGCCTTGTGCTATTTCAATCCTGAATACCACGGTTACCCGAGCTATTACTCATACAAACTTGAAAAACTAGTTTAATGGAGACACACACACACACAATATGTATCTAGTAATGTTATTCAAACCCCCCCTTCATCCTCTTCTACAATTTTTTTTATATATATATGCATGTCTGTGTGTGTACCTCCAATACATTGGATAGATGACTTACATTCTCATAACATGACTCACAATGATAGTACTACTTTGGGTTCCTTTTTCTTGTATTTTTCCCCCTACCACTGTGTTTTATACCATTTTCTTTTCCAAGATATAAAAAAGTTCAGAATGTATGCGCATCTATTAGACTCACCACCTGGTGACATTCATGTCCCCCCCCCTAGTCAAAAATCCTGTATCAAACCCTGATAGAACAGATACCAGGAGGCGGTAGCTAGACTGACATGTGTACGCTGTTAGATATACAGACAGGTAAATAATAATATAGAGATTTTTGTAACTAGCAGTCAATCATATGATCAAATAAATGATCAAACCGGTTTTTATTCTAAAGTCATTAGAACACAATTTTTTTATATTCAAAGCTAGAGACTATATGTAGATTTCAAGCCTGTATATTGCAAATGTATATTTTATGCAAGTCAAGTATATATTAAGTGTAGTAGTAGTAGTAGAGCTTTACGTCATGAACAGATGAATTATATTTTTAGTTAAAGCAGGAAGGGCTCCAAGAATCAGTGGCATTTGGATATACAACTTTGCAAGAATTAGTCACAGTTGACTAGCAAAAGTAGATTTGTCTAGTCAATTGCACTTATTCATTCAAGGTACATAATACAAGATTAACTATATCCTTCCTACGCTATTCACTTCATGCAATGTGGACTACATGACCGTCACCTGATGATGTCACCTACACAACCTAAATATAGATAGAATGTTTATCACCAATCAAGACATTCGGTTTCCATTCAACATTATTCACATGACCTGAAAAGATGAAATTGCCATCTTATTTCTCTCTTGTTGACTAATGCAAACAACTGACACACATTTCATCACACACTGAACTACACACTCAAGCGACTAGAACAAAACATGATGTGCATATAGACACTGCAGATGAAACAGGACTGGTTTGAAGCAATGCAAATGGCTCACTTGAAAATACACTATACATGATAGCTAGCATTCTGTATCGGGTATCCCATCATTGCAACAATAGTCCCTCCCCCCCCCCCCGGAAAGCGGCTCTCTCCCCGCCGGCCCGGCAGACCGAGCATCAAGACAACATAGAGCCGGGGGAGAGTTGCTC
>WLWI01000630.1_pt1 | contig 31701 bp, 50 predicted proteins | sample 6701501 | NCBI WGS metagenome assembly WLWI01 (sample SAMN12718690, study PRJNA515312) | sponge metagenome | isolation source: marine sponge | host: Mycale hentscheli | place: New Zealand: South Island, Marlborough, Capsize Point | collected 2014-11-01 | reverse complement strand
ACACTTAATCGTCAAATATGGGAAGATAACTTTGGGGCTATTCCAGAGCTTGCTATGATTTACACAAAGGTTCAAGGTTCAACAAACATTAATGACTATTATATGAAAACCAAAGAAGAACGCTGTAAACTTTTAACAAAACTTGGGAAGCCACATCAAAAAAAACCAATGCCAGAAGGAACTAAACGAAATACTAGCATGGGTGAAGTGGTCAAATATGGTGATGGTTGGATAAAAAAAGACCGTTATGAGTTTATTAAAAATGGTGGTGTACTGGAAGAAGGGCAAATGGTTTACAATGGTGAAGCATTAGAAAAAGGGGAAATGTTTTCTGTAATAAGAAATCAAATACCTAAAGAATTAACAAAAGAAGGTGCGCTCCTGTACCAAATCAATAAACAAATAAAACTTAGGGAATCAAAATGAAAACGAAATCAAGCGATTTAAGAGAACATCTATTTGCAACACTAGAGGGATTACTAGACGATGAAAACCCACTAGATATTAACAGAGCCAAAGCTGTAGCAGATGTAGGAAAGGTCATTGTTGAATCTGCAAAAGTAGAGGTTGAAATGGCAAAGGTTCTGGTGCAAAATAAAAGTAAGAATGAGTGGGGTGACGATCAATTGATTGAAAAGCCTGAATACTTTAACGAAACAAAAAAGTTGAGATAATGGAATCAGTAAAAGAGTTCTGCAAAAGAACAGGAGCAACACCACAAAGAACAAACATTTGGATTCAAGAGGGTAGGTTAATAGCTAAAAAAATAGGAGGCTCTTATTGCTTACTAGGACTTCAAGACAAGCCAAAGGCTAAAGGGAGGGGGAAAGCTAAAAGAGGTCATAAGAGGCTAGGAATAGTAAAGCAATTCAGTAAACAAGGCGAACTAATTGCAACTTATGAAACCTTAGCCCTTGCTAGTGAGGCAGTAGAAACAACAAGTGCTAATATCTCAATAGCCATAAACAACCCATCAAGAACTGCTAAGGGGTATAAATGGGAACGTGAAGATTTATATTAAAATAAACTTTATTTAACAAATACTATTGTTTATCACTCAACTTTAACTATATTTAAGAGTATCAAACAAGGCTTAGGAGCAATGATGAAAATTATAATAGAAATTAGTGATTCAAAGATTGAAGAAATAGCAACAGAATATCACCCAGACAAAATTAGAAGAGAGTACTGTTGTAACGGTCGTGACTGTGGCTGTGGTGGAGGTTATGAAGAGTTCACAGAAGATGCTGTAGAAGAGTTTGAAAGAAATATCATAGAAGATAAAAGTATGCTTCTTGAAATTCTTAATGAATACGAGAATTCTTATACATACAAAGAGGTTTTTAATGACTAGCTACGCAAAATACAGTAACAAGGGGGAAACCCCTTCTTTGTCTACTTTTATTAAAGAATTACACACAGCCAACGAACAACCAGAAGAAAGACGATATGAAGCAATGGAGTATGTATTCTTTGATGTAATGACTAACTTTGCTCGTGAATTTCTTAGATCAATGGATTCAATCAATGGCACAAGAAAGCTTTTTGTTCGACAAGTGAGAGATTTTAGATGGCTTGTGGCTAAGTTTCCATATTTCCAAACTTACAATGATGAAGGCCAAGAGGTAGATAACCCAATTATACCCCCAGAGAGCTATGAGAGTCTTATAAGTGTACTTGCAAATGATGACGCTATTGTTGAAAGGTCACAAGGCAAAAAGACTTCTAGAATCATTAATGGTAAAGAGGTTGAAGTTGATCCTCACAAAATGATGAGGGATGCAGGCTATAATATTGACGAGGGTTTAGGTCTAGATTTAAAAGAAACCCTTAAAGACCTTAATTTAATGGAAATAGTTGAGGAACCCCACGTTCCAAAGCGAGTAATTGCAAAAGATGTGCTACTTGGAACAGCAAAAACTGAACAGCCTAGAAGTGTTTTTTTAGATGGTCACACAAGCTACAAGCCTAATATGACTATTGGTGGGGTGTTTTAACTAGAAATTTGTGCAAAAAAACTTATACTTTGTGAATGGACAAAATAAAACAGTTTCTTGATAGCTTATTAAGTTTTGAGCGTGTATTTCCAATAGCAATTTGTATACTCACATTATTGACTTTAATAGCTTACATAAGGGTTAAAGAATGGGATGATGTGATTCTTTTAACTGGGATATTCCTAGTGGCATATAGTTGGGCTTTTCCTTAGGTTTTTCAAAATAATTTCATTTTTCTTTGCTTTTACCCTTGTTTAGTTCCTTAAAAAAGGTATAATTGTATTCACAGAGGGGCAATAAGGCAACTCTGAAAGCTTAGGAGCTTATTATGAAAGAATTTTACAACTCGCCACGAATCACAGCAACTCTTTTAGACAACTGGACTGAGATTGAACACAATCAAGAGATCAATTTTTGCACCTTTCCCTTTGCCTCACAGGATAGGGCTGATCAATACACTTTAGAAGAGATTGAAAGATGGATAAAAGACAGGGGGAATCAAATGTATGATACATCTCTGGAGCTTATCAGCTGGGAGCCTTTGGCTCCATTAGGTTAGAACACTAGGAGCTGAGAGGCTCCTTTTTATTTTAAAAAAAATGTATAAAAACCCTTGCATTAATACCCATAAAAAGGTATTATTGTATTCATGAGAGGGCAATAAGGCAATCTCAAGAGCTTGGAGCTTATTATGAAAAACTTTACATTTGAACAATTCTTAGCAAAATACAAAGAATTTCAAAAACAATATGATATTGAGAACCCTTGGATGGAGAGTATCTGCTCACTTAGTTTAGAATATAAAGCAGAAAAATTATACAATTATCACCTAAGAAGAAGCTCTTTACCAAAATGGATGAAATAGTAAAAAATGGGGCTTTAGTTAGCCCCTCCCTTTTAACCTCATTTATAAGCTCTGAATATGGGATTAAGGTTGATATAAAAGTTTTAGAAAACAAAAATGTTATCAAGGTTTACAATCATTTAAGCCTCTTTAGTATCATAGGCAAGATAAGAAGAAACTTTGATTTTTCAGTACACCACAAAAAAGAAAATAATGAATATTTAATAGTGCTTGAAAGGTTTGTTAATGAGTGAAATTATTGAGTTTTATAGTTGTCTTTGGTCTAGTGGATGGAGGCTTTATTGGAAGGGTCGGTTATTAGTGATTTTGGTAACTATTATTTTTCCAATCGGTATGTTATGGGGTGCTTTTGAATTAGGGAGGATTTATAAATGAATGTAGAACAACTAAGCAATATCTGTGAGTTACTGGGAGGACAGACAGCCACAGCTAGACTTTTAGGTCTAAAGAGTAACAGGTTTTTAAGAAAGTGCATTAATGAGGGTGCGATTATACCTAAAGGCTGGAATACAGAACTTAGAGAAATTATGGCTCAAAGAATACAATCTTTAAATAGAAATATTAGAGAAATTGAGTAGGTTTTTTTATCTTTAAAACACTAAACAACATAGACTTAGGAGTCAATATGAAAATATCTGAGATGATACTCGAAGAATATCAAAAGCAAATAAAAGCAGTAAATGGAGAAGGTGATTTTATAGAAGCCTTAGCAGAAGGTTTAAAGTCGTTCACCCAAGCCTACAAAGACGCTCTATATATGGAGGGGGAGATTGAAAGGGCTGATAAACCTAAAAGCTGTGAACACATACCAGAAGGAGTAAGTAGAGATATAGATGTTAAATACAAGTGTGCAAAGTGTGGAGAAGATATTTTTAAAATTGACTTAAAAGGTAAATGGCTAAATGTTGGAAGACCTTAAAAGTTTTTGAAAACAGGGTAAGTCTTAGCAGACTTGCCTTTTTTCAGTTTTTAAGATACCTTTAATATAAAGCAACGTGGGGAACAACTCACGGCAAACCGAAAAGGTTTAACATGGATAAGAGAAAAAGTAACGCTGTTAAGACAACAGCTAAAGAACGTGAAGAACTATTTGTTAGTGCATATCTTGCTAACGGTAAGAATGCAACACAAGCCTGTATAACTGTTGGATTTAGCCCCAAAGGTGCTAGGGTTCAAGGTGCAAGAATGTTAGCAAAACCTAACGTTGTAACATTATTGAAACAAGCTAGAGATAAAGAGATTGAAAAACATGGGGTTACAAGAGAAACATTGTTAGCAGATATACAATACGCAAAGGATAAAGCTAAGGATTCCTTAGAGACTGATTATCCACAATATCAACACTTTTTGAAATCAGTTGAAATGCAAGCTAAAATGCTAGGACTTAATGAACCTGATAAGATTGAACTAAGTGGTGAGGTCTTACTAGAAACAGAGCCATCATTCTAAATGGCAACTTTTGAAGTAGCAAGCCCCAAATTTGAACCTCTCTTTACACTCAAAGACCCAATTACAGGAGAGAGACCAAATCACATAGTTATGCCAGGAGGAAGAGCAAGTGCTAAAACTGTTTCTACTTCCTTAGCTGTAATCTATCACATGAGAAATAAAAAACTACTTAAACTTAAAAGAAGTCTTAGAGTGGTTATAGCTAGACAATTTGGTTCTTCAATAGATGAATCTTTTTGGAGTGAACTTGAAAATGCCTCAACTCTTATGGGTGTTTGGAGTGAATTCACTTGGGGAAACAAAGTGATTACTCATAAGCCAACAGGATCAACTGTTACGAGTATTGGCCTTGAAAGAAACAAAGGTAATATTAAAGGTCTTGCACAGGTTGACCTAGTTGTAGTAGAAGAAGCTGCTTATGTTACGAGTGAGAGTATCGAAACCCTAGTACCTACTATTCGTAAGAATTTTTCAGTTATCATGTGGCTATATAATCCAATGAATAGAAATGATGCAGTGGCTCAAAAGTTTGTTGAATGTGAAGTACCTTATCCAAAAACAACTATAATTGAAACCAATTGGAGGGATAACAAATTCCTAAGTCAAAGAGCAATAGCAGATAAAGATGCCTTAGAGCTTGCAGACCCAATAGCCTTTAGAAACGTGTATGAAGGTGAATACATGGGGGCTGAGGACAATGTACTAATAAAGCCTGTTATCATTGAAGAAGCTAGAAAGTGTGTACCTATTCGTAACGAGAAACTAAAAGTTACAGCTGGCTTTGATGTGTCTGGCATGGGTAAAGATGTTAGTGTGATAGTTAGGCGCCGAGGTAAAGAGATTCTTAGTGTACATAAAAAATCCAAAGGTAACACTCAAGAAATGACAGACTGGGCTAAACAAATCTATGTTACTAATGGTTGGGATATTGTTATAGTAGATGCAACAGGTTCAAGCGGTGTAGCAGATAACCTCTATACTTGGGGTAATGCTAATAGAAGCTTTCAAACTATTGCATGGATGGCTTCGTGGAAAAGTAGAGATGTTAATAGATACTCTAATTCAAGAACAGAATCATGGTGTATTATGAGGGATTGGCTCAAGACAGGAGGAAGCCTTGACAATGATAATTGTTGGGATGAACTAAGTGGAGTTACATTTGTATATAAAGACAAAGAACAGATTGCTCTTGAGAGTAAAAAGAAACTAGCTAAAAGCCCAGATGAAGGTGATGCTTTGGCTATGAGTTTATGGGTAGGTGATGAAGAGAAGCCACAACAGATTGCACAGCCTTTAAGAAGGGTAGGCGGTTTTATTGGTTAAAATGTTATATTAAGGATATAATGGAGAAACTATGAAAAATTTACACGATAATAAATTAAAGGTTTTAGAGTCTGCTTGGGGTAGTACATACTCACAGATGGCTAGTGATTTTACTTTTGCAAGTGGTGGTGAAGGTATGTGGAAGCCTACCTTACACGCAAGTAGAGTTGCTGAAGATATGACAAATATATCTTTACCTCTTTTACCTCCTTACATCGACAAAGTAGTTAGCGGTGTAAGAATGTCACCTCCCTCAATGGCTGTTAAGACTGAGGATGAAGAACTTGAAGAAATAATTAATGGTGTTTTGCGTGGTATAGAAAAGGCTAGTACAGCCTCAAGTGCTTATGTAGGTGCTATGAAGTGTGCAGTGACAGCAGGCTTAGGTTGGTTGTTTTGGGCGGTTGAAACTGAAAATGGCTTACCTGTTTTAAGATTGAAGACTACAACTGATCCTACTGCTATAATGATTGACCCACTAGCAACTTATTTAGATGGTAGGGATGCACAATACGCTGTTAATTGTAGTCACATGGACAAAGACCAAGCTAAAGAGCTTTACGGTGAAGAAGCTTGTCAAGGTTCAGAAATGGCTTTCAGTTCAAAGATGACTTTCAATGTACCTAGCTCTGCTGTGCTTGATTGTATTTGGTACATTAAAGAGGAAAACGGTGTAAGAATTACACGCATGATAGGAAATTATGAAGCCTATAACCAATTATTTGAAGGTTTAGATGGCTTACCCATTGTTCCTGTGATTGGTGAAGAGCTACTTGGTGACACAACTAGAAGATACTCTGGTCTTATTGCTAGAGGAAGAGAGATTAATGAAAACTTAAACCTCACAGCTTCTAACATCATGATGCTTGTAGCTTATGCCCCTAAAGTGCCTTTTGTTGTTGATCCTAGAGGAATTGAAGGTTTTAGTGAGTGGGAAACAGCAAACTCAAGAAACCATGCTTATTTGAGGAATAGAACAACAGACCCAACTACACAACAACCTATCATGGCTCCTTATAGGCTAGACAATACAGCACAAACTCAAGGGCTTCAAAGTGTAGCAGATTGGTTACAAAGTTTGATAGGTCGCACAAATGGCATAAGTGATGCTTCATTGGGTGGTCTTGAGTCTGCTATGGAGAGTGGTAAATCATTAATCGCAAGAATGGAACAAGCAGAAAGTGCTACTGCAATGTTTGTTGATAACTTAATGAGTTCAATTACACAGCTTGCTAGAGTTGGGCTTCAAATGATGCCAAGCATTTACAATGGTATGCGTGACTTAGTTATAATTGATGAATATGGTCAAAGTTCAAGAATGGGTGTAGACCTTGGCTTAATAATGACTCCCGAAATTGTACAAATGCTAGATGTAGAGATTGGTGCTGGCCCTCACATGGAAATGAAAAGAAAAGCCTCAAGTGTAGCACTAGAAACAATGGTTACAGCTTTGGGGCCAGAGCGTGGGATAGGTCTTATGGATATTTGGGCTGATTCACAACCTCTTAGCGACAAGCAAAGAATCAAGAAGCGTATGGAAAAACTTATGCCTCCAGAGTTACAAGATCAACAAGAAGGTGATATTCCTGCTGAAGCTATGGCTATTAAGCAAGAAGCAGAGCAAGCACTAGCACAGAAAACGCAAAACATTGAAGCACTAAAAGGAATGATTACTCAATTACAAGCTAAATTAGAGAGTCAAGAAGTTATTGCACAAGTTGAACTTGAAAAAGCAAGTATTTCTGCTCAAACTAAAATTATGGATAGGGAGATGCAAAACGATAACAATATTAGAAAGGAACTTATTAAGCAAGGTTCAGAAGACCAAAGACTTTCTGCAAAACTCACAGCAGACGAGCAAAGGCAAGTTGATGAATTCCAAGCTGACCTTATTAAACAGAAAGAAAAAGCTATTCAAGACACTAAAAACGAGGTAATTACAACAGGAATAGAACAGACTGCAAAAATTCCAAGGTATTTACAAGATTAATTAATATATATTTAAGCTATAAGGTGCTAACACGAGAGTATCTTATAGTTTTTTCTTTACTCGTGGGATAGGGGCTTAGATGTCTGATATAAAAGATTCAATAGTGGTAACTGGTAGTCAAGAGGTAGCACCTGTTGCTCCGATTGCACCTGTTGAAACCGAAACACCTTTAACTGCCGAAGGTGTGGGAAATACAGAAGGGCTGGCTGTGGGTACACCTGACCCCATCATTAAAGAAGATGAAGCTAAAAGTACGGACGAGCAGGTAGCTCCTGAGAATCCAGAAGAAAAAAGCAAGGATGAAAGACGAGAAGAAGGTTCAAAGGTTGAACGCAAGATAGGTAAGATTAACAAGGAAAAAGCTAAGGAAGCAAGAAGAGCTGACAAAGCAGAAGCCGAGTTAAACGAACTTAAAAAGCGTTATGCAGATTTTGAAAAGGCTAAGAGCGAACAAGATTTAGACTCTATGAGTTTTGATGATAGAGTGGCGAAGGTAGCAGAAGACCGTTATCAAGAAACTGCAATGAAGGCTGAAGCTGAGAAGCTTCAAACTGAAATATCAACAGAGCAAACAGCAGACTGGAATAAAAAAGTCGCTCAATTTAGAGAGGTACACGCTGATTATGAGGATGTTGTTAAATCCTTAGCGGTTCCTTTAGAAATTGCTAATTCAATCAAAGAGATGGATAATGGGGCTGAGGTCGCTTATAAGTTAGCCAAAGACCCTGCACTCGCTCAAAGAATTTCAAATTCTACACCTATGAATGTTGCAATGATTCTTTTCGGCTTACAACAGCAAGGTAGCCCTGTGGTGCAACCTAGCGTAGAAACACCGCAAGAACCTGCAAAGGTTCCTGTACAAGCAACGCCAAGCACTAGCTTGACACCGCAACAACAAACTAAACCCAGAATCACTAGACCTTCTCAATTAGGGATGGATGATTTTATAAAACATAGGCTTGAGATAGGCACTCTAAGAAAGTAGCCACAAGCTAAAAAGGATTAAAATGGCAGATTTTATCGCAATTAACTCGATGCTAGCTAAGAACGCTTTGGCAGTAATGCACAACGAGTCAGTGTTTCCACGCACAATTGACAATCAACTTAAAGACCAATTTGGAACAGAAGCTTCAAATGGTTACAAAACAGGAACAGCAATTTCAATCAATCGTCCTGCTCGTGTTAAGTCTACTAATGGTGCAAGTTTAACACTTGATGCTAATGGTAACGCTATTACACTAAATGACTTTGTGGAAGACCCTATCACGTTCCCAATGGACAATACTTATAGTCGCTTAAAAGTAGCACATGAGTTTGACACAATGCAACTACAACTAGAACTTACTAATGAGAAGTCACGCTATGGTGATCCTCAAGGTATGCAATTGTCAAATGATATTGAGCGTAAGATGATTGGTGAATGTCTTGTAGGTGTACAGAATGGATTTATTGCAACTGGTGTAGGTGCATTTAAAATTTCTGTTGATGATGTTCTTTATGCTCAAGCTACTCTAGATTCTCTAGCTTGTCCAATGGATAGCAGAACAATGTTGATTCCTCCATTTGCAAGAGCGCAACTTTCAGGACAAAACGCAACATTGTTTACTCCTGGCATTAACGAGTCTATCGTTAAAAAAGGTTATATTGCTGAATACGCAGGTTCTTCAATGCACTCTTACAATATGCTACCAACTCTTTCTGTTCCTGCTCTTGGTGGTACAGGTTTAGTAGCTGTGAATGTAGGTGAAGGTGATAGTACAATCAGTGTAACATTTGGCGCACAAACTGCAAATAAAGTATTTCCTGCTGGAACTATTCTTAGCTTTGTAGGTGTTGAACGTGTAAACCCTGAAACTAGAGATTCAATTGGTACAGATTACACATTTACAGCTAACGCAGAGTTTACAATTCCTGCTGCCGGTGCAACTGTTGCTATAACTGTTGATGATTCAGCTAAAATTTATGGTGCAGGTGATCCAGGTGGAAGACAAAATGTTGTTTCTTTACCAACAACTGCAACTGTTGTAAGCATCTTAGGTGCTAAAGACAGTGCTGTAACTGATACAGTAACAGTGTTTGACCGTGTACTTATGTACAATGAAAAAGCATTTACTGCTGTATGTTTACCACTTAGAACAGATTTAGAGGGTGCAAACGCTCAACGTGCTGATTATGAGGGTATGTCAATTCGTGTTGCTACTCAATATGCAATTGGTAATGACAACCAAACAACACGTTTCGATGTGTGGGGAAAAGCAATTTCTCAACGTGCAGAATACAGTGTTGTTGTTTTAGTGCCTAAAGTCTAGGTTTTAAAGTTACATTTAATGGGGTAGGGTTTAGGCTCTGCCCCTTTTTTAATATAAGAGGTATTTATGAACGAATTAAATTTGAGAACACCAAAGCCAAAAGCAACAAAGATTAAACAACCAAAGAATATTAAAATTGTTTCCCCTTGTGGAAATGGTAACATGACTTTTTTAGAAAACGACCCATTGCTTACTGACTTAATCAGTAAAGGCTGGAAAGTTAAAAGGGGTAAGTGATGGAAATACCTAAAGCTAGTGATTTGATAATTGATGCGTTCCAAACAAGTGGAGTAAGGGGTATAGGCCAAGCTGTAACTGCTGAAGATACTGATATTGGTTTAAGGTTTTTAAACTTGCATTTAATTCCACAGCTTAGGTTACAGCGTTTGTGGTCTCCTTCCGTTACTGAATACAATTTTACAACTACAAATAACACAAGTTCTTACAGTATTGGATTGGCTAACCCTATAATAACAGAGCCACAACCCGATATAGTGGTCAATCAAGAAATCATACAAATATTACAATCACAAGTGAACGTGGGTAATGTATGGGTTCCCCTAAGTCAAATGTCACCTGAAGACTTTTATAGAATGACTCTCAATGATTCAATCACAAATATACCTTCTCAATTTATGTACAATAGAACAAGAAACCCTTTTGACGAGTTAGTGTTTACTAACCCTAATCTAGCAGGCTATAACGTAAGAATAGCTGTAAATGGTGAAGTTAAAGCTTATGAGTTAGAAGATGATGTGAACCTACCAAGCGGAATGTATGCTGGGATTTTATATGGTTTATCTGAACTTATTGCTGAATACTATGGATTGACTGAAAAAGCTAGAAGCTTAAACTCGAAGTTTTCAAGTGCTTTAATGAGGATAAAAGAAGTAACTGGCGCTCCTGTTCCTAGACTTAACAACTATTTTTCAATATCAAGGTATGATATTAACTCCGATTCAATAGTTAATGGAGGTTTATGATGCAAGAGGCACAAATGGCTCCTTGGATTGGACCCAATTACACTCTTCAAGGCAATTCAATGGCCTCAAGGCAGGCTATTAACTGCTTTATGCAAAGCGGTGAAGGTAAAGCTAAATATGAAGCTTTGTTAATTGGTACACCTGGCACTACTTTACTTTCAGACTTGAGTAGTTTAGTTGTTGATGGTGTTGGCTCTTGCAGAGGTTTACACCTAACAGGCTCTAGCCCTTATGCGGGTGGTAATCTTTATTGGGCTTATGGTTCTAAGGTTGGTTACACATATAAAGACCAATACGGAGAGCTTATAAGTGTAGTTCTTGCTGATATTGGTTTAGATACAAAGCGTGTATCATTTGCAGACAATGGATTTGATGTAGTACTTGCAACAGGTTCTGCAATGTTTTCAATTGATATTTTTACAGATAAAGTTGTAGATATAACTTCAGAGCTACCATTTACACAGCCTCTTCAAGTCAAATTCTTGCTTGGGCGATTATACGCAATTACAGCAGACCCTTCAATCACTTCAAGTGCTACATTGGGTGATGCAATAAAAAATAACCTTATTTGGTATTCAGACCTTGCTGATTCTAAAAGTTGGGATGCACTATCTTATATTCCTGCTGATTTAAGTAGTGATCCTGTTACTGCTATTGAAGTTAGACAGGGTGACTTGTGGGTTTATGGTACACGAACTTATCAAATATTTACAACAACAGCTAACCCAGACGAACCTTTGGCTTATACAAGTGGCTCTGGAACTTCCATTGGTGTAGGCGCTCCTGATACTGTTGCAACAATTGGCAATAATATATTTTGGCTTGGTTCTAATACAAGCGGTAGAAATATGATTTTTAAGGGTGCAGGCAATGGCTCAGTTCGTATTTCTGACCATAGTGTTGAGGATGCTTTAGAAAAACTTGCTGACCTAACAGAATTCGCTTATGGGTTTACTTATCAAGATGGTGGTAATCAATTTTACTGTGTAACTGTTCCTAGTGGTGATTATGTATTTCAAGGCGAAACAATCACATCTAAAGGTGTAACTTATTCATACAATACATTGACAGGTCAATGGCACATAAGTGCTTCAAGAGACCCTAATAGGGGTTTTGTTGAAGCTTGGGAACCTTTATTCTCTGCGTTTGCTTGGGGTAAGATAGTGGTAGGTAATCTTATTTCCCCTGTATTAATGGAACTTAGAAACGATATTTACACAGATTATGATCACAACACAGTAGATAATCAAAAGCCAATTATAAGGCAATACGCTGGCCCTCAGATGTTTAACAATCTGCAAAACTTTGTTTGTCATGAGTTCAATTGGGATATATTACAAGGTGTAGCTCCTTTAAATGGTATTAGTGCAGATGCTGAGGCTGTTTTAGAAGTTTCTTATGATGGAGGCAACACTTACCCGGGCGGTAAACTTCCTGCAAAGCTTCAAAAGACAGGTAACTATGCTGGTGTATTAAAATGGATTGGTTTAGGAGCTTCAAGGACTTTTGTTTTTCGTGTTACAATAACTGAAAATATGCAATTTATGGCAGGACAAGCAAGAGTTCGATATTCAATGAGTAGTTTACCATAATGGCTAAGTTCTATACATTCCCAAGTCATTCAATGTTAGAACACGTTGACGAATTTAACAACAAAGTTAATAACACAGAACATTTACTGACACAAGGTTGGAATCAAGCCTTTTCGGATATAACTGAAATAATGGCTGGTAAATGGGTGAGGACAGCCCCAACAAAGGAAGCTAATAGTACTTGTTGTTGGACACCTTGGAGTGCTAATATATTTGTGGAGTTTGAAAAGGCTCAAGAATATACGCTAAATATGCCTAAAGCTTACAAGGGAATATTACAAGTTTTAACAAGTGGACTCATTCACAAGGAATATATTTTAGTGGATGGATTAAGTTTTAAATACATATCAAATGTAGGTGATATACTTCAAGGTGCATTAAGTACAAAGAAGTAGTATATTTAATTAAGAAGGAGAATTTTATGGGATTAGGTCAAAGTCTAACTGGTATATTTACTGGTGACTCTATAAGAGACGAAAATAGACGTGGGATAAGAGCGCAACAACAAGGTTTGAGAGATGCACAGGCGATAGGTGATAAGTTCTACGGTGGACAAATTGATGCTTATGGTCAAGATGCTGTAACTTATGGTGATGATTTAGCTAGGTATCGTGAAGCACAAACTCGTGACCTTCCACAAATGGGGCAGTTCAATAGTGATCTAAATGTTGAGAAGTTCTTAGACCCTTACCAAGACTATGTACAAGAGCAAGAAGCAAAGGCTATTGAACAAAGTGCTGCGGCTCGTGGTGGTATGTTCTCAGGTGGTGGTGCAACTGCAAAAGCTTTACAAGATAGAAGCCAACAAATTGCTGGTCAATTTAGAGACAGAGCTACTAATTTAGCACAACAAGAGCGCCAATTTGGATATAATGACTTTTTAAACAGATTAAAGCAAGAGCGTGAGAATGATGCTTTAGAGATGCAAGGTTATGCAAACTTATTGAAACAAAGCGGTGGCGCTCGTCAAAATATGTTTGGCGCTCAAGGTGGTCAAGCTAACTTAGGTATGCAGACAGAGCAAGGTCTAGGACAATTAGAGCAACAAGTTTATCAAAATAATGCAAACTTTATTAAAGGCATGAGTGACAATGTTGGGAGTGCTATTGATGAGGGTGTTGAGTTAGGTGCTAACATTTACTCTGGTGGTATGCTTGGTGGTGGAGGTGATGCTCCAAAAGGTGTATCAAACCCTTATGACAAAGATTATAGTATGTTTGGCGCAAATAAGGCTTTAAGTTAATGGCTTATCAACTAGGCGCACTCGGAGCCATTAAAACACCTGAGCTAGTAAAAATGAGTAAACCGACAAGTGGTAATTATAGCCAACTTTTCGGTCAAATGAATCGAAACCAACAAGCATTAGGACAACGTGAAGACAGAGCAACCTTGAACGCTTTAGGTAGTGCAAGAGCTGAAGCTATCATGGATGGACAAGGTGGAAGTGCTGAACTTCAAGGCATTAGAGAGGCTCAAACTAAAGCTTTAGATGCTCAAGATATTCCGTTATATGACAAGCTAACAGGTGATTTAAAGGCTCAAATGCAAATTGAATCTGCTGAGGCTAAGGCTGATCCATTTGGTAAGAATCAACTAGGTAGAGATAGATTAGCACAATCACAAAAAAAAGGTAGAGAGCTACCATTGATTGAACAAGCAGTTCGTGACCAAACTTCGGCTAAAGAAAATGCTTTAAACATTCTAGATGAGTATTTTAATCTTGAAGGCGATAAGTCTAAAGAAGTTAAGAGCCAATTTAGACAGCGTTACATGGATGAGTGGAGAAAACAGAAGGACGCAATGGCTACTCTTAGTAGGTATTCTGATTCATCAAGTCACAACTTCCAAAAGCTAGACGAGTGGTCTAAAGCTATTTCAGGTGGAGCTAAAGAGCGTAATGCAGAAGCAGTGTCAAATGCTATGGTTGAGAAATTAATGGTTGAAGCTAATATGAAAAGGGAAGAAGCTGAAGGTTACGCTAAAAAATTAGCTATGGAAGAAAAGAAAACAGAGCAAGACCTTCAATTCAAAAGAGAGGATCAAGCTAGGAAAGCCAAAAAATTTAGAGAAGATTCTGAATTAGCTAAAATAGCCGAAACACGCAAGATGCTTAAAGATGAAGAACTCGCATTCCCTACTGTTTACAATCAGTATATAGCAGATGCAAATATGGCTTTAAGCTCAAAGAATCCAGCACAATTGGCTAAGATTCTAAATGGCATGGTTGAAAAAGGCTTATCAACAAACGAAAGTGAAATACAAGCAATCGTCAACAAAGATGCAGGTCAAATCAAAAGGTGGTATTACTCTACTTATGGTACACCTGCGGAAGCATTGAAAAGTATGCATAGTGATATTATGACTATGGCAAAAGGTAGGCAAAAACGTTCTCAAGCTTTAATTGATAGTAGGAGTGGAGATGTGAAGAAGAAAAAACCTATTGGTGCTATTGAAAGTTGGGAAGATTTATAATGCATAACATAACTGAGTTTTTAATTGGCTTGTCTATCCTTGCGTTTTTTGCATCTATAAAACCTACAATTAATTTTGTAGGTTCTTTTTCAGAGCCTTGTAAAACAAGTTTCTATAATTCTAGTACACTATTTGAGGCCACAAGAGGCTGTATTTTAAGGGAATAATTCAATGGCTAATATTAGTGAAGAAGTTAAAAAACAAATACTTACTGCTGTAAAAGGTGGGTTTATAACAAGAGAAATGGCGCTTCAAATAAAAGATGAGGAAAATCAATCTATAGTGGATACTCGTATTCAAAAAATGATTGATAGAGGGTGGATACAAGGGGATGTACCCCTAAGCACCCCTGATGTACCCCAAGATACTGCTTGGAAAGCTGACGATGCAGGGCTAGACGACTTAGCAAGAGAAGTTGTTAGGCGTTCTAAGGAAGATGGTGAGCCTGTTACAATGGAAGAAGCGAGGCTTCAAACAGCTTATGCTCCAAGAGGAACAAGAGCAAGACTACAACCTGACGCAAATCAATATTTTCAACCTGTTGCTGATTTTAAAGATGTTTACGACACAGGTATAAGAATGGGTCATGGGCTTTTTGCACGTTCAAACGACCAACAAGGTATTGAAGACAATGTAAACCCATTAGAAGAAATGTATAGGACTCAAGCGAACCCACAAACAGGATTTTTGGGAACTACTAAAGAGGTGGGAGAGAATATATTTCGTGACCCTTTAACTGCATTGGGTGGACCATTGAGTAAAGGGTTGGGGTTTTTGGGTTCTTTGGGTTCTAAATTATACCAACCTACTTCAAAATTGATGTCTGGTCTTTTAGGTGGTGCAAGTGTAGCAGGTGCAGAGGTTGCTATTGAGCAAGAGGGTAGAAGAGAGCAAGGGCTTCCTTATATGGGATTGGGTGAAACTGCTTTAAATATGGGTTTAGGAACTACTATAAGCGGTGCAGGTGGATTGCTACAAGATGTAACCAAAGCTAAACAAAGCCTCAAGGAATCTCCTAATATTTTAGGTAGAGCAGATGATGAAGGTATTGATTTAGTTGAGAGTGTTGTTTCTAATCCTAAAAAAGCAGAAGAAAAAATGCTGTTTGATGTAATGGGTAATACTGGATTTAGCATGAATCAAGCTAAGAGTGTCCCTGTTTATGCTAGAGAGATGTTTGCTCAACTTGATGAAGAGGGTAAGGAGCAATTGAATAAATACCTTACTCAAGGGCGTATAGCTAATGCAAACCGCTCTTTAAAGCACCCTTATGATGAAGTTGGACAGATGTTTTTGCGTGGTGAAGAGGCTATTGGAAAAGCAAGGCAACAAGCAGGCTCTACAATGGGTGAGATTGAAAATCAATTCTTGCAAGGTGGAGCTATTGACATGGCTCCAATTAAAAAGCGTTGGTCTGAAATCATGGCTGATTTGGCAAGAGCAGAGCGAGTAGTTGATGATAATGGCGTTGTTTCTTATAAAGATGCTCCTAATCGTGCAATGATTGACGATGATATGATGGCTCAATTCATTGAAATTGACAATAAAATAAATCAATTAGGTGAGTTTGAAACTGGACAAAGATTAAGGGATATTGAGCAAACTATTGGTAATATTGGAGCAAGACCAAACTCTACAAGGTCAGGTGTGATGAACTCAACAGCAGACTTGGCTGTTAAGAAAATCGTTCCAGATATGAGGGATTTGATAGGTAAACAGATAAAAAATGAAGGTGGAGATATTGCTTTTGATGCTTATAATCAAGCCAAAAAAGATTATGGTAGATATTGGAAGCAACAAGACTTTATCCAAAGGCGATTAGGAATGATTGCGGAAAACCAAGATGGTGAAAAAATAGCTACTCGTGGTGCTTCAATGGTTAAGGCAATGAATAACAATGCAGACGCTAGGAATACGCCTGCACTTGCAAGAATGATAAAAGACCTAACTGGAGAGAATATAGGTAAACATGCTGCAATGGCTAAATTTGCTATGCAAGTCGCAGGAGATACAAGAGCAGGTCATGGTAAGGTTGACTTATCTAAAACAGGTGCATTGAATTGGTTAAAAGATAAAACTATTAATCGTGGTATTGTTGGCGATACATTTGGCGAAATGACCGATTTAGTTCAAAAGGTAAACCCCAACCAAGCTCCATCTATTTTAGAACAAGCTGGAAATAACCCATATATTCAAGCAACAGGTGATATATTTGGTAATTATGGTCAAGCTTCTTTACGCTCAGGTGGTCGTGGAATGTTTAGCGGTGAGCAAGAAAGCAACAAAGTAACAGAGAAGCCAATAGGTGGAATTGGTGCGGAAAAAATAAGACAAGGAATGGGTCAATAATGAGTTTAAATTTAGCAGTAGCTCAAAGAGCGCAATATTTTGACAATGATGGAATTCCTTTGTCACAAGGTAGAGTTACTTTCTATGAGGTGGGTAGTTCTACTCTTTTAAAATCTATCTATGCTGACCCCGATGGAGTTACTTCTTTAGACAGTCAACTCTTACTTGATATAGGTGGATTTGTTCCTGCAACTGGTGTTTTTTACGAGGCTGGCAACTATTCAATTAAAGTAGAACGTAGAACTAATCCAGAGGGTGTGGTTCCTGAGTACGCTTTAGCTTATTTTATGCCTAATGTTCCAGGTTCTTCAGTTTCAAGTACAATAAATACATCGAGAATAGTTTACGTTGAATCTGTTGAAGCTATGGCTAATTTAGAGCCTAATTCTTATGATTATGTTTATTGCTTTAATTATTACACATCTAACATTGATAATGGTGGAGGTTGGTTTAGGTGGGTTCCTTCATCTACTGCTACAACTGATCTAGGTATGGTTTTTTCACTTTCTGCAAGTGCAAATGGTCGTAACTTCCGAATGTATGATGGTAATGTGAAAAGTTCTTACTATGGTGTTACTCCTAATCGTAGTGTAAATATGGGTAGTCGCATTGCTCAAGCTTCAATTTGGGCGGTAGCTAAAAGTGAGACTCTTGAGTTAGTGAGCGGTGAGATTGAAATAGATGGAACTATTACTGTGCAATCTTGTGATGTTCAAATTAACGCTGGATTTTCTTTTGATAGACTTACAGCCCTAACAACTTCAGTTTTAAGATTTAACCAATGTAATGTAAATGTTTTGCAAGTGAATGAAGATATTGCAGTAAGTACAGATTCAACACACTATGTTCAATTTGAAGGTGATGAAAATTTTAAACTATATCCTGCTTGGTGGGGTGCAGTGGGTGATAATATAACGGATGACTTCACAGCTTTTAGTGCTTCAGCTAATAGTGAGGGAGTTCACCAAATAGTTAGAGGCTATAAACTTGTTGGAACTGTGTCTCCTATGCTTATACTTGATAGAGTACACTTAGTTGATAATGGATTTATTAACAATGGTATAGCAGTGTTGACTATAAATGCTTGTTCAAGTACAGAAGAAGCTTATAACAATCTTAGAGCTGTAAGTGGTGATTTTGCCAACTACATTTTTAACTTTATAGGCTATGCTAAATGGTTCTTTGATACTACTTGCTCAGATACTCAACTTTCAACGCTTAGAACTGCTCTAACAAGCAAGAATTTGATTTGGGATAGACCAATAGAATATACATTGTCTCCACTTGTTGATAATACTGAATACTTTGTAAACCAAGTAAGATTTGGAACGCTTCTAAACTTTACTTCTAAGATAAATATAGGGCTTGTTGATGCAGGACAATATCGAATCTTTGCAGAAACAAGTTTAGCACCTGGCTATCTTAATGAGAAAGTTCTTGGAGCTTGGTTTGGTGTGTCAAAGTTCAGTTCTAATGCAGTAAATGAGGCTGGCATAAAGAACGCTATTGAATCCTCTGAAGATTGTACTGTTGATTTTGGTGGTGGTAAGGTTGAAGTAGGTGCTTCTGTGGCTATTTCTGCAAACACTGACAATGTTACGATCAAAAACCTTTTTGTTGAGGTGAATGGTTCGGCTGTTCCTGCTTTGACTTTTACTAATTCAAGTATTGAAATTATTGATTCACAGATTGAAGGTGTAGAAACTGATGCGACTTGTAATATAAGCTTGTTTAATTGCAAGATAATATTCAATAGTTCTTCCCAAGGTGTTACTTTATTAGGTGAGAATATTAGCGTTAAAAATTGTGAGTTTGGATATACAGGCGGTTCAAATTGGACTGGCGTTGTTCAACTTGGAAGCGTAGCAACAAAGGCAACTACTGAGAGTGTTATTTATAATGATAATGACTCTAATGGTGGGCGTTTTGAATTCACCACAGGAATAAGTACAAATACTATTTCAAATAATACTTTTAATGGGTTAGCTAGGATTAGTGGAACATCTACACAATATATAATTATCATTAATGGAGGTTCAAACTCCGTAATTTCTAACAACAATCTTAGAGGTGTTGATAGCTCAAGTATTGCACAAACTACCTATTACGTTAATTTTGTTGGAGTCGGTGAGGTTGTTAGGCAGTTAAATATGTCGTATAACAATTTCATTTTAGATAATTCTGATTATGATTCTAATTCTAAATGGCTGGGTATAAATGCAAATGGTTATGCTACCTACGGGCATTTAGCAAATGTCGATAAAAATAATATTTGGAATAAGGATAGCATTGTTATTGATAAGATTAGAGGTACTATTGGGGAATACTCTGATATAAAACAAAACGCTTTAAATTTTGCCTATGGATTCAAGGGGATTTTTCCATATGACGCAGAAAAATTTACCTGCATGGCTACGAGTAGCGATATTAGTACGACCTATGTTATTAGTAGTTTAGTTGCTAATGGTGGGTTGATTGATTTTACCGTTACTCTTACAAATAATAATCACACAGGTGCGGTTGAAAATATAAATGCTATTTATGTTAATTGCGGACAGACAAACGCAAGTATAATTTAAAGGAAAAACTATGCAAAAACTAACTCCATGGATTCAAACAAGATTCTATTACAAAAACTCTTCAAGACCTTTAGCAAGTGGATTTATCACGTTCTATGTGCATAACTCAACAATATTTGCACCTACTTTTGCTACAAAAGATGGGGCGCAAAACCCTAACCCTGTTCCTTTAGATATAATTGGACAAGCACAAATTTGGCTTAGTTCGGCTGTTAATTATGATATTGAGATTCGTGACCAAAATGGAGCTTTACAAGAAAGCATATTAAACGTAAGTGTTAATGAGAATGGCAGTGTTGTACCTGGCAGTGGTATTGAGTTTGTTACAACAGTAGATACAGATTCTATTGCATTTCAAGGTCTGGGTACAACAGTAAATCCACTTTCAAGTGATATAAATGTTTCAGCTAAAGCAGATAATGCTTTGGAAATTGTTACAGTTGCAGGAGAAGAAGGTGCTTATGTAGCTGATGTTTCTAGTGACTTAGCAAACAAACTAGACAAAGTTGACACTGCACCGCAAAGTGTAGCCTCTACTGTTGATTTTGATGGTGGGATATTAGTTGCAAGTGGGTATTTTGGTGCAACATCACCTAATATTGTTTTTGATGCTTCAGCAACTTCTTATATTCTTGATAACCCAGGCATAAGTCTAACTATTAAAAAGATTCACGATAATAGCGCATTTTCTTCATTAACAATGGCTAAAGCTACCTCGGTTGATGGAGTAACAAGTCTTTCATCAAATGGAGCAAGTACATCTTTATCAAGTGTTGATTTATATTCTGGAAGTTCTACAACTCAAACTTATCAACATTTTAAACTCGAAAATACAGATGGTGGAACTGTTGGTACATTTCTGTTTACAGGAAGTGGCTTAGATATTGAAAATTCTGCTACGGATGGTTCTGGAATCAAAATGCCTAACGGATCATTGATTAGACCCCAAACAGAAAACTCTTCTCTTTATTTCACGAATGGAATAAACCCAAGTGATATATACTCAAGCGTTGTTTTAAATCAAGGTCAACTTAAAATAAATGGTGGTAATGGTGTTAGTAATCTAGGTTACTTACAAATTGTTGATGATCAAATTTCTTTACAAGTAGTTGAAGATGGTACAGGTGTACCTAAAGATTCAATCGTTTTAGGTGATGGAAATATTGAATTACTTGCTGATGGAAATAGGGTGACTGTACAAAACACTTCATTAACATTAGGTGATAGTGCAAAAACAGAAATAACTTTAAACAACACTGAGATACAATTACTAACTCAAGCAAACTCAATACTACTATCACAAACTACTGGCCTTAAAATTGATATACCATCAAAAGGTGCTAATAAAGTTCTAACAAGTGATCTAAATGGTTTTGCGACTTGGCAAACTCCAACAGGAGGTGGCAGTGGTGATTTACAAGATGCTTATGACAATGGCGAACTAATAACAACAGATGCTACAAATGGGGCTGTAACAATAAAGCGAGGAAGTGCCTTAGATACTGATAAAGTACTTTCTGTTGAAAAAGGTGATGGCACAGAAGTTTTAAGTGTAACTGGTGAAGGTGCAACTCAGATTGATGGTGCTGTAACTATTAATAATTTCTTAACTACAAATGCTCCAATTGTAGCAAACGCACCGATTCAACATAAAGCAATAGATAGCTACTATGATTCTAATGGAGTTTTGCAAGGTTATATTTATGCAAGCCCTACACAGGGTATGGTTATTCAAGCTGATGTTAATCAAATTGATGAAATACACTTAATTGATGATACTTTTGTATCTCAAAAATTAACAACTGCAAGTTTACAAGCAAATGGAATTAGTGATTTACAAGGCCCAGCAACTTTAGGCGCTTCTGTAACTTTAAACGGAATCACTTCAGCAACTCCTACAAAAACTCTAGGTCGCAATGCAAGTAACCAAATAGTTGAATTTGACAATGTAGTTGCAGGAGGTCAAGTTGACTCAGTTGTTGGTGGTACTGATATTACAATTACAGGCACAGCAACAGACCCTATTGTTAATGCTCCAGGTATTGCAACAAACGCTACAAATATCGCTACCAATACTACAAATATTGCAGGAAAATTAGATTCGGTTGTTGGTGGAACAAATGTAACAATAGATAATACAGACCCAATCAACCCTATTATTAACGCAACAGGTGGTTCAACTGGTGATTTGCAAGATGCTTATGATAATTCTACAAGCCCAGAAATTACTACCGATGCAACAAATGGTGCTTTAACTCTTAAAAGAGGAAGTGCTTTAGACACGGATAATGTTTTAGAAGTTAAGGATGGTGCAGGAACAACAAACGCAAGTATTACAGGCGAGGGGTTAGTAACTGCGAAGCGTATTACAAGCGATGGGTTAGTAACTGCGAATCAATCAATTATAGTTGACACATCTGTTGGAACACCATTAACTTTAAAATCAACTGGTTCCGTCTTTTTACGATTTCAAGGTGATGGTAATATTGGATTTTCTGGTAAACAGTACGATGGAACATCTCGATTCTTCTTAAATTCAGGTACAGGGTCAGCTAATACTTTATCATTAGACTTATATTCCCTTGATGGTACTATTTCGCAAGATATATTCAAAGCTACTTATGATGGGTATTTTGAAGTGTTTAGGGATTTAAAGGCATCAAGAATTCTTCAAGGTTCTGTGACAGATGACACAACAACAGGTACTCAAACAGAGAGTCTTAGGGTTGAAGGAGATGTAACACTAGAGGGTATTGTTGATGCTACCCCTACCAAAGCACTAGGTTTAAATGCTTCTGATGAAGTGGTTTCTTATGCAGTAAATGTTCCTAGAGTAACATCTGTTACATCAACAGCTACTTTAACAGTTGATAGTTCAACAACAGATCAAGCTGTAATTACTGCTCAATCGGGGGCTTTAACGATAAATGCTCCAACAGGTTCTCCTGCTGATGGTCAAAAATTGATTATTAGAATTAAGGCAGTAGGTACAAGTGTAATTACTTGGAATGTTATCTTCAGACAAATTGGAACGACTCTACCTACACCAACAACTGCAAACAAAAGTATTTATGTAGGTCTTATTTACAATTCACTTGATGCAAAATGGGATGCTGTAGCTGTGGCAGAGGAGGTTTAAATGGCATTAACAAATTTTACTAAAAATTATGGAATTGTTAGTTCCTCACCTAATACTAATTTTAGGGTTTTTAATCATAACTCTGGAACTGCTCAAAGTGATAAGCAATTATTAGTAGTTTGTACTATGACAAGCACAGTAAATTTCACAAGTGCTACATATAACGGTGTTACTATGTCCGTAGTTTTAAGTAAAACATTTAATGGATTAAGCCAAAAACAAAAAATATTTACTTTAGCGAATCCGTCGGACGGTAATAATCAATTTAGAGTTAATTTTACAGGTAATCAATGGAATGGAGTCTCAATAGCTTGTTACACATTTATTGGTTGCTCTGGTGTTGGTAATACAGGGGTTAATGGAGGTTCTTCAACTCCCAACTCCAAAACGCTTAGTTGTAGTAATGGCTCAATGATTGTTGCAACTGCTATAAGTAACAATGCTTTTCAAAATTTTAGTATAGATGGTGTATCTTTACCTCCCTTATATCAACATAATGTCAATAAACAAACAGCTGGCGCAATCTCTAATAATGTTTCAGCAGGTCTTATAGATGTTACAAGTGTTGTAAACTTTTCTAATGTGACAAATATTAGAGTTGAAATGTTAGAAGCAGGAGTTACACCTCCTTCTAATAGCGGTAATTTTTTAATGATGTTCAATTAACAAAGGAAAAAAATATGATAAAAAGAGAAGGTTTCCCAATAGTAGCAAAGTCTGCTATTGTTGATATAGCTTGGAATTCTGTAGATACAGAATCAGTAGATTTTGTCGGTGGTAGAATTGCATTTGATAATGTAAATCAGACAACAGCAGGGGCAATTATAAAGGAAAGAACATCTTTGCAGTTTGTTGAAGAGAATCCTATTCCTTGGACTGAGTCAATACCCCAATCAATCATTGATGTTTGGGCTAGTCCAGAAGATGCTTTAAGAGATATATTAGGAATTTTATATGAGTCTGATGAACATCAATACAGATTAGAAACTAAAATAAGACCAGAAGAAACAGAGTAGGAATAACAACATGAAGACAATAGTAGAAAATATAGAGTTTAAAGGCATTCCTTTAGCAAAAGTTGAAATTCACTTAATTAGTGTTACAGTCAATGAAAACAATTCAGCAAAAACTTACCACAAAGTATCTAATGTAAGAATGATTGATGGTGAAGAAGTGATTGAATTTTTGTCTTCTTACAATCTTCCGTTTACTTATGAAGGGAGAAGTGTAATGCAAGAGGCTATGAACGCAATTTTGGCTTATTTAGCAGACCCAAACACATAGAGTTTATTTATAACACACTATAAGCTTTTGTAGTGTGTTATATTTTAGAGTAAATGTTTTGTTAAGCCTAATACAATAGGGGATTAGATGGATTTTATTTTAGATTTTTTAGGGGGATATGGTGGAGGAATTTCTGCTGTTGGGTTGGGTGCTTTAGCTACTAGAATGGAAATGATTAGAAGATCAACAGAAAAGTTAATTTTGGAAGGTTCTGAAAACATTAAACATGAACAAGCAATAAGGATTTATCGTAACTCATTTAGAGAAGCTGTTCATAGTCTTGGTTATGAGATTAGAAACATTGAGAATGATGTAGCATTAAGAGGCCATATTCCTACTCTTACACATCGCTTTAACGCTGTTTGGCTCGATGTTCGTAAAACTATGCTTAATTCTGTTAAAGATTTTACATACAACGGAAAACCTCTAGAATTATATATTCATTCTACTCTTACAGATTGGAGTTCTCAAAGAGGTTTATTATTAGATAACTTAGTTAAATCAATTCAAGGCCAACCAACTGAAGTTCAAAACTTAGAAAAGAAACTTTCTAGCTTCAAAAGAACTTTGTGCTATGGTTCTGAAAATTGGCTAGATAAAAATCTTTTGCACCAAGAAGAGGAGCCAATTAAAAAAATTGAAAGAAAAGATGAAGCACAACCTGTTAAAAATCAATAGAATAAAAGAGGCGGTTGATTACTGCCTCCTTTCTTATGTAGATAACTTTATTGGTGATGTTGTTAATTCAGACTCAAAAAACAATGACTTTTGGATATGGTCTTGGAATGATAAAAAAAAGACTCTTACTTTTGCTGTAAGGGGAACAGATGATCTTGGAGATGTAATGAAAGATATTTCAATATATCCTAAGAGACTAAAAGGTGTTGGTTTTTGCTGTGCAGGCTTTTTAAGTAGTGCAGAGGAGGTCTTATCTTTAACACTCTCACAATTTATCAACGCACATCAAAACAACTTTAAAATCATTCTTACAGGTCATTCTTATGGTGGGGCTGTTGTTCAGATTATGCAACAAATATTAAGGGTTAATCATGGAATTAAGTCTAATTGTATAACTTTTGGAAGCCCTAGAATTTGGCTGCCTTTTGCAAAACCTAAAGGTTCTCATGTTAGAGTGCAAATTGAAACAGACCCTATCACTTATTTACCACTGTTGACTGGTCACATTTTAAGGCTTTACTCTCACCATGAAAGTGAAGAGATAGAGCTAGAAAAAGAAGGCTGGTGGATGAAAGCAGAAGACCACTACTTAGAAACTTATAAAACTATAATCACGAGGATTTATGCCAAATCACAATTATTCAAGTAAATATTTTACACCTCAAGAACTTGTACCAAGAAAAGTATATGATATGCTAGGTGCTAAGTCTTATTGTTTGTTTGAAAAAAAAGTTTTGCAAAAGCTAGATAAACTAAGGGAAGATTATGGAAAAGCACTCAAAATTAACGATTGGAATAATGGAGGGAGTTATTCAGAAAGTGGGTATAGGGAACTTTACACGAATACTGGTGCTTCTAAGTCTTCTCATAAGTTTGGCTATGCTTTTGATATTAAGCACTATGATCACAGCTCACTTCAATCTTTAAGAGAATTTATAATAAAAAATGCAGAGCTATACAGAATTAAAAGGGTTGAGAACTTTGATAACACACCAACTTGGATTCATTTAGAATTTACAACAGAATTAGTCGATGCAACTTATTATTTCAACCCATAAATCAAAAGCCCCTACACTCTCTTGAAAATGCAGGGGCTTTCTTATCAAACAACAGTAAAGGACTTAGGAATACTTTACCGTGTTTAAATATAATCAAATATGCTACTCAATCAACTCAAATGTTAAAAAACTTATTGTGTCCAAATCTGAGTGTTGAATAAGCTTATTTACTTTAGAGTCATTGAAAACTTTTACTTTTTGAATTGAAGTTCTCACTTCTGATTCTTTAAGTTGATTGAATTTTGGAACTGCTAGATTATTCATATTCCACTCCATTAAAAGTTATTCTAACACCTGCATCTTCTTTATTTTCTGCCAAGTGTGGATTCATTGTAATTGACCCTGTTATTTGCCATTTATCATCAAGAAGTACTTTTGCACTGACAAGAGCATCATTGACACCTTCAATTGTATTTGAAAGGTCTCTAACACGCTTGTCAGGGAAATAAAAATCATAAGTTATAGATTTACACTTACATATCATTTTATGTTGCCAGCCAATCTTAATTTCAAGTATGGCTTGTTTCTCCCAAAGAAGATAGTCAGAGCTAGAAATTAAACGAGGCCGAGCCTTACCACGACCTTGTACAATTCGCTTGCTATTTTTTTTAGAAGGAATTCTCCCACTAATCCAAAGCTGTATCACTAAGCCGGAATTTGTTGATTATAAGTAGGGCTATGTGGGTTAGTATCGATAATCATTTCTTGCTCAACTTCTTCAGTTTCCTCTTCTTCAAATTCAGAGGATTCCTCATTAGTTTCTTCATCTTCTGTAAGAACATTTTCTCTTTCTTCCATTTCAATAGCCATTGCATCTAGTTCTTTTGTGGTTTCTTCAATGATTATAGCACGTTCAATAGCTTTGTCTGTTATTCCTTCAACTACAAATCTTAGCTTTGCAACTGCGTTTTTTAGTCTTTCTGTTACTGTATCTTCCATTTGTTAATCCTTTGTTGTTTGATTGAAAGTCTTATCATACTGATCTAAACATACATTTGCAAAATATCCTGCATCTTTTGAATTAGGGTCTGCTCTGTGTTGCTTATCTCTTGCAGAATGTTCAAGAAAGCATTTAACCCAGAAGTCTTTGCGGTGTATTTGTTCCATAGTCATATTCCAATAATAGTAATTATTTTTTTATCTCTAAAAATTTAACTCGCCATTTTTTTGATTCGGCGCCGTGTGCTAGTTCGTGGTGATGCCTACACAAAGCTATTAGGTTTGAGTTTCTATCATCTCTATTAGCTCCTCCCATGCCTTTAAAGACGATATGGTGACAATCTTGAGCCATTGCCCCACAAACTTCACAAGTATCGTGAGTCTGTGCGTAACGCTTATAATTTGCTTGGTCTTTATAAGTTTTGTTTTTGGGTATCATCATTGTGTAATTTGTTTTGGTGGATTAGTTCTAACTCTACGTTTTACAGCTATAATAAATTTAAGTAAAAGTATTACACTATATAAAACACCTATGATAGAAAAAGATTCTTTGACTAATTCAAACAAGGAAGTTGATTCAACGTGGGCTAGTAAATTGGCTAGACCCTGTGTTTTCATATCTACGATAACCTTAAACAATGTCATACCTGGTCAGAAATTCTGTGTCAAATGTAGGAGTACTTTCACTCTTTGAAACTCTTAGATGCTCAAAAGCTTTAGCATAGCACCTTGAACACTCTCCATCTTCAGGAGCTTTGTTTTTAAACTCTCTATCTTTATCTCTACAAATTACACCAGTACAATACATGAGTTCTTTTTGTACCTTTTTTTTAGGTTTGGGTTTAAAGATGTTTATTTCTTTACCCCATGCAGAACTAGGAACAATGTGTTTACTTCCTTGTATTTTCTTACCATCTTTTCTTCTCATGTTACTCTCCTAAGTCTTGTATAGCCTTCTCTAAATATACAGCTTGATCCATAGCTTCTTCTTGAGCATGAATTAACCATTCTTTCAAGCTTAAATCTTGCCTTTCCATTGTTACACCATATTTACGTTCACCCACTAAAGAGCGTTCGTAAATTTTTTTCATTACCGCATCTTCAATTTTGCTCATAAATTTCCTTTTTCAATAAGTTTACAATACATACTAAATAATACAACTATATCTACTTAATCTTAAAAAAGTAGATATAGCGATATGTTGTGCATAATACTAAAACAGTCTGTACTTAGTATCATTTATCCTTTGTTCAGCTATTTTAAAATATTCATCATTCATTTCAATACCTATAAAATCTCTGTTGGTATTTTTACAAGCTACACCAGTTGTACCACTTCCCATAGTCATATCTAAAACAACACCTCCATCATTTGTATAGGTTTTTACCAAGTACTCACATAACTCAACAGGCTTTTGAGTTGGATGCACTTTACCGCTACTGTTATGCACACATTTTATATTTGTTATTGCTGTGTCAGGAGTTATCAAATCACTTTGCCTATCAATATATTCTTCTCTTTGTTTTCCGTAGTTGGTAGTTTTAGAATTAAACTTATTTCCACTCTTTATCTCAGTAGTTCTTTTCCTTTTTTGTGGATTGTAAGTCGGTGGTTTTTTATAAAATACCTGTATTGTTTCGTGTCCACCCATAGGCATACGTTTTGCATTTAAGTTACCTGTTTTAAGGTTTTTAACCCACACCCATTCATACTTATGGAATTTTATTTGAGATTGTATCAATGTAGTAGTAAAAGGTTGAGCAGAAAATAAAACAACAGGTGTTCTTTCTTTACTTACTCTCCAAATTTCTTTCCAAAGCAATTCTAAATCAATAACACTATCCCATTTATTTTGAGTAGTACCATAAGGTAAATCACAAATAACCGCATCAACACTATTACTTTCTATTTTTTTCATTTCTTGTAGGCAATCGCCTTTGTATAATTTCATTCTATTTAGTTTTATTATTTAATAATCCGTACTATGCACAACAACGTATAAAGTGCATTAAAACGCACCTTATACAATGCGTTATCATCAATGTCCATCTCCATCGTACCCATACATTGTTGGGTCATCACCGTGTTCTATAGCTATTTCACTTATATCTTGGTCATACCCACAATGCTCACATATCGCTTCTGTATAGGGTAATCCACAACAATCACATATTTCCATATTAATATCCTTTTCAATTCTAGACACAGATGATAACAGAGACTATACGCAATCTCCATTTAAAAATCTAAGACTGCGTATAGTCTCCACCATTGTAAATTGGTGCTACTTACTGCTTCTTTTTATAATTTCAGCATATATATCCATGCTTCTATATATCATTGCATTTAGATTTAGTACTCCACTATATTCTCGCAGACAATATTCCCAACACTCGGTTTTTATTTGGTCTAGTCCAAAATCATCAGCAATCATTTCCACTCTTTTGTCAATCCAATTATTTATTTCCATTTCTATAATCTTTTTAGTTAAATTTTCTGCACCAATTTACAACACCAATTATCCAAAAAGGTTGACTTGGTTTGCATTAACATATTCAATCAATCCATCCAAAGCTGACTTTCTTATTTTTGGGCTATCTGTTACTTCAAAGATATGACCCTTGTAAAAAGTACCCATTGAATTTTTAAGTTCATCAACAAGTACTTTTACTTTTACTGTTTCCTTCACTTGATCCTCAAACTAGGCTTTCTTGTCAGCGTTACACCTTCGATAAACTCACCACTTTTAAGAGCTTCCTTGAGTGCTTTTTTATCTGCTGTGTGTGAATACTTCTCAACTACATACTTAGGGTCTAGGGCTTCTAAGCTAAGTACTTCAACCGATTCAGAACCTTTAGAGTAGGAAACCTTAATTTGAGAGTCTTCAAATTTATCTTTATCATCCATATTAGACAAAGCCCAGTCTTTCAAGCGTGTAACTTCATTTTCTAGATATTTCCTACGCTCTGCCATTGACTTCTCTTGCTCCTTGATACTCTTGGCAAAAGCTTCCTTTTCTTTAATCATTTTGCTGATAGATAGAAATTTCTCAGCTTTAGTATTTTCCAAATCATTTAACTGTGACTCGTCAAAAAGTAGCTCACCTGTTTCAAGGTCTGCGGAAAAGCCATTATTTACAATGGCTCTTAGATGTTGGTTGATTTCAAATAGGTTCATTTCATAGCCTCTTCAATTTCCTTAGCTTTTGCTTTGCTAATCTTATATTTTTTACGCCCTTGTGATACAGAATCTGATGGACTTAGGTTATGTGTTTTACAAAATGCAACTAATTGAGATATATCGTCTAACCATTCTTTGTTAGGGTCATCTTCATATTGCTTTTGTTGTGGAGCTTCTTCTTTAGAGTTGTCCATTGAATCTGCATCTTTAGAATCATCTACAAGAAGTAAGCCATTAAGAGCGTACTTTCTAGCGTATGAAGATGTAGCTCCTGTAACTTGTGAGTCATCCATTCCTTTTTTAGTTAAGGATTCTCTAGCGTAGGCTGTGTTCTCAATGGTATCACCAGTTTCACACTCAACAAACTTAGCTGTTGCTTTAACATAGATACGTTCCCCAATCATTTCTATTGAATCAGACACTAGAATCACGCAATTAAGTTCTTTTAAGAGTGGCTTAACACCCTCTAGAATATCCTCACAGCTTCGGTAATTGTATTTACCAAAATTATTATATTGGTTTTTAGGTGCTACAAGTTCTGTCTGGACTTTATTTAATAACGAATAAACACTCATTTAATCTTCCTCAATAATAAAGCCAATGCGCTTAGGGTCTTTTTCGATTAATTCATACTCACCTCCATCATGTGAGATGAAGAAAGACTCACCTTCTACAAGCAGTGTAACTTTCATTTCTTTCAACAAAGATAAAACGCTTTCTGTTTTAGTTCTGTTTAGTATATATCCATCTTCTAAAGCTTGATAGTCAATCATTACAGACTCCATTTAAAAGTATTAGGATTAAAGTATAGAGTTATCTGTTCTCCATTACTTAGTTTGAATATGTTACTGTCATTTTTTGCATTATAAATATTTACAGAAGAGTTTTCTTCTATGTAAGAAAAAAGTTTAACATGATCTAAATTGTTTTTTTTGATATAATCCAGCATTTTCTTTTTCATTATACATTCTCCTTAATTGCAGAACCATCTACAAACGTGTGTATAACTTGACCGAAGCAAAACACGCTAAAGCTGTTGTTTGCTAATATTTGCTCTTTATCTCTGGGAAATTGTGCTATAAGCAACTTCATTTCGTCTGCTAGTGTTGTTGTTACCATTGTGACCTCCTAAGTCTGGTGTGATTCAATTATAGAATTATGAATTTGAATTACAAGGGTTTTGTTTAAAATTCTTTTTTATTTCTTTTATATTCTATTTAAATACTTTTTAATCTATCTTTTAATCAAATGCTATTTACAAGGAGTTATTATGACACAAAGAGCAACAATCACTATTAGTACAAAAAAAGAAATTCGTGACCAATTCGCAGAGTATGCTGAGTCTCAAGGATTAAGTTTTAGCACTTGGGCTATGTTAGAACTCAAAAAAGTTGTTGAGAAAGGCCAGAAGGTTTAATGAGATGGCTAGACCTTTTAAGAGTGGGCTTGATTATTTCCCCTTAGATGTGCATGATGATGATAAAATGAAGTTCATCAGAATAAAATTTAAAATA